>Ga0181523_10000007_pt1 | contig 287281 bp, 257 predicted proteins | sample PEATcosm2014_Bin_43_FD_119752 | JGI IMG/M metagenome (GOLD analysis project Ga0181523, IMG submission 119752) | Peatland microbial communities from MTU Mesocosm Facility, Houghton, MI, USA - PEATcosm2014_Bin05_30_metaG | ecosystem: Environmental > Terrestrial > Soil > Wetlands > Peat | place...
ACTGACGAAATTGGGTGACCAGAAATGTATCCCGAGGTGGAGAAAATCGTTTATAAGGCATCCTAGCGCGTCGAGTTTTCAGGGCGAAAGCGCCGAAAGAGTTTTTCAACAGCCACAGGCAATTACATTCAACATCCTGCGCCTTATCGATTCTTGTGTAAAGGCGATCTTATGACGGGATTCCCACACTGACACCGAATTCGGGCGGTGTTCCCTCTGGCACCCAGTTGTTTTGCAGGATGCCCGAAACCGCAACGCCCCCGTCCCGCTCTGCGGGACGATTCAGCTTAGCCCAGGACGAAGTCCTGGGTACGGTCAGGAATTAGAGGACGCGGTCCCGGCAGGGACCGCACGCGGCGGCGTATCGCGCGTCACGGTCATCGGGTCGCCGGACAATTAGCGTCGCGTCGTCGCCCACCCGGCACTTCCGGTTGAAACTCCGTGCCCTCCGTGCCTTCGCCTGCCCTGAGCGAAGTCGAAGGGTGGTGAGCGGAATTTCCCCCTCGCCACTGCCCCTTTTCCCAAAAGTCCGATAGAATAGCTGATCAGGGAAAACCCCTTCCGAGTCGCGCTGGTAGTTGGCCGATGACCGTCCATTCCGCGTGAATCACGGTGCGGACTGCGGCGGCGATCTTGGTGTTCAGTGGAAGTCCCCGACATCCCAACGTATCTTGGACGCGAGGGATGATTTGTGTGCCGCCGTAGAGGACGCATGCGGCACGCAAATTGGACCAGTTTTGAAAGGGCACGGCTTCTAGCCGTGCCGCAGAAGAGGCCAAAAAACTGGCCTTTAGGCCCTGAGGTATAAGCCTCACGGCCAAAGCGACACGAAAGTAGCTCATGGTTAGAATCGCAGGGTTGTTCGCACAAGGACTCGCGGGATCCGCCCCCATCCTGATGATGGTGGTGATCTTCGTGGTCTTCTACGCTCTCCTGATCATGCCGCAGCAGCGCCGCCAAAAGAAGTGGCAGGCCATGCTGTCGCAGATCAAGCCGGGCGACAAGGTGGTCACCAGCGGCGGTCTCACCGGCGCCATCATGTCGGTCAAAGACGATGCCGTCGTCCTCCGCGTTCCTCCCGACAACATCAAGATTGAAGTCACGCGTTCCTCGATCGTCACCTTAACGACTCCGGAGGAGCGCACCCATTCCTAGCAGGGTCGCTGTTTCTCATGAATAAGAATCTCCTCGCCAAAACCATTTTGATCATCGCGGTGCTGATCATCTTTCTGTTCGGCATCGTTGGCATTCCCAGCAGCTTTACCGGGAAGGGCTTACTGGCTGCCGTGCAGTCACGCATTCACCTCGGCCTCGACCTCAAGGGCGGCACGCACTTGATTCTGCAGGTGCAGGTCAACGATGCCGTCAATGCCGACTCGGATCGCGCGGTCGAGCGCTTGAAGGACGATTTGAAGAAGGCCAACATCCCCTTCGGCGAAATCTCCAAGCCCGATCCGCAGGGTCATCCAGAACTCATCGCAATTAAAGGTGTGCCGCCGGAGCAGGCCTCCGATCTGCGCCACCTCATTACCGATAAGTATCCGGAGTTCGATCTCACCTCGGGCGCGCAGAACACCTGGTCGATGAGCATCAAGCCCGCGGTGGCGAGCGAGACCAAGAAGAAAGCGGTGCAGCAGGCTATCGAGACCATCCGCAATCGAATCGATCAGCTTGGCGTCTCCGAGCCGGTCATTCAGGAGCACGGTCTGGGCGACTACCAGATCCTGGTGCAACTGCCCGGTGTTGACGATCCTGCGCGTGTGAAGGAGATCATGCAGTCCACTGCCCTGCTGGAGATTCGCCAGGTTATCGGTGGTCCGTTCCCCAGCGAGCAGGCCGCGATGCAATCCAGCGGCGGCGTGCTTCCGCCCGATGCCGTGCTGATGAAGGGCACCGCGGGCGTTCATGGACAGGATCAACAGACCGAAGGCGATGTGTACTGGCTGGTCAGCCGTAGTTCGGCCGTCAGCGGCAGCGATCTTCGCTCCGCCGATGCTGGTCATGACGAGAACGGCCGGGCGGATGTGAACTTCAATCTCACCGGCGACGGCGGGCGGCGCTTCGCTGCCTTCACTGGCTCTCACGTTGGCGACAAGCTGGGAGTCGTGCTCGACAACCGTGTCAAGTCAGTCGCGACCATTCAGGAACAGATTCACGACCAGGGCCGCATCACCGGCAGCTTCACTGAGCAGGAGACGCAGGACCTTGCGTTAACTCTCCGCTCGGGCGCGCTGCCGGCGGGAATCAAGTATCTGCAGGAAGTGACGGTGGGACCGTCGCTCGGCGCGGACTCGATTCGCGCAGGCGTGCGCGCCGCTGTCATCGGCATGGCGGTCGTTATGATCTTCATGCTGTTCTACTACAGAGCGGCGGGAATCAACGCCGACCTGGCGCTCTTCCTGAACCTGGTGATCCTCGTCGGTTTCCTGGGATACAGCGGCGCAACGTTGACGCTGCCGGGAATTGCGGGAGTGATTCTGACCGTCGGTATGGGTGTCGACTCGAACGTGCTGATCTTCGAGCGCATTCGAGAAGAGGTGCGACATGGCAAGACACCGTCCTCCGCTGTCGATCAGGGCTTCGCTCACGCCTGGACGACGATTCTGGATACCCACGTCACGACCATCGTCTCGGCGGTGATTTTGTTCCTGTTCGGTACGGGTCCGGTGCGTGGATTCGCCGTAACGCTGAGCGTCGGTCTGCTGGCGAACCTGTTCACCGCGGTCTTTGTGTCGCGCGTGATCTTCGAAGCCGTGTTGAACCGCCATACGCGTGGTGAAGCACTTAGCATCTAGGTGATTTGTGGCGGAATGTTCACCACGGAGGCACGGAGAGCACGGAGGTTGTTGGGGTCATGAAAAGCGAGATTCACGTGAACTTATTGACCAAGTTCGATGTCATCGTGCTGCGTGGCGGCGTGAGTAGAAGAGTTCTATAAAGAAAGTCCGTGCCCTCCGTGCCTCCGTGGTGAAACCAGTCGCTGGAGGTGGTGGACACTGCAGGGCAGGAAGCAAGTGATGGTAAGCGAGATACAAGCACCGGCTAGCCGCATTAATCTCATCGAAGCTGATTTAACGCGTGAGATTATCGGTGCTGCGATCGCCGTGCATCAGGCGCTCGGACCTGGGCTGCTGGAATCTGCTTATCAGGCTTGCATGTGCCGTGAGCTTTCGCTGAGGAACATTCCGTTCCGCTGTGAAGCCGAGTTGCCGGTCGAGTACAAAGGTTGCAAGTTGGACTGCGGATATCGCTTGGATTTGGTTGTAGATAATCGAGTAATTGTCGAACTGAAGTCAGTGGAGAGCTTATCCGCCATTCACGAGTCGCAATTGCTCACATACATGAGGCTCAGCAAGATCAGGGTGGGATTGGTAATCAATTTCAATGTTCCCATTCTGCGTAAGGGCATCCTGAGAAGAGTTTTATAAAAAAACTCAGTGCCCTCCGTGCCTCCGTGGTGAAAACGGTTTTGAAGGGGCTAGCGGTGGAACTGTTTCGCAATACCAACATCGATTTCCTTGGCAAGAAATGGTATTTCCTTGCCTTCTCGCTGATCTTCAGTGTCGCCGGAATCTGCTCAATGCTGTTCTGGCACCACATCCCGCTGGGCGTCGAGTTCCGCGGTGGCACTCTGGTCTACGTCAAGTTCGCGCAGTCGCCGAACCTCGACCAGATCCGCAGGGACATGGACCATGCCGGTCTCAAAGACCCGAAGATCCAGAACTTCGGTCCGGCGTCGGACAACGAAGTGCTGGTCGACCTCGGCATCCAGGAGACTAGCGAGTCTGCGCTCGACAAGGGCAAGAACACCATCATCCGCGCTCTTGAGCCCCAGGCGTCGACCGGCAAGCAGGACCTCAACAACACCGGCGCTGCCGGCCTCCAGGCCTACCTGATGCAGAAGGATCCCATGCATCTGGGTACCGATGCCGAGACGCGCTACACCCAGATCGCGCACCAGATCGACGACTTCCGCAATCAGCAACGCGGCGGCATTCTGAATTCCATCGACGACCTGCGCGGGATTGCGCCGCCGGAAGTCCTCAGCGCCCTGCAGCAGGATTTCTTCACCTCGAATTTCGTGGTGCGCAATGTCGAGATCGTCGGCCCCCAGGTCGGTTCCCAACTGCGCCACCAGGCCATTATGGCGACCTTGTACTCGCTAGGCGGCATGCTGGTGTATCTCTGGTTCCGTTTTGAGTTGATCTATGGCGTAGGCGCGGTGGTGGCCTGCCTCCACGACACCATCGTTACGGTCGGCTTCTTCTCCCTGCTGGACAAGGAAATCAGTCTTACGGTGATTGCCGCCATCCTGACGCTGATCGGCTACTCGATGAACGATACCATCGTCGTCTTCGACCGTATCCGCGAGAACCTGAAGCTGATGCGCCGCGAACCGCTGGCCGACATCGTCAACAAGAGCATCAACCAGACGCTGAGCCGGACGATCCTCACCTCGGGACTGACCTTTCTGACGGTGCTGTCGTTGTACATCTTCGGCGGAGAGGTGCTGCGTAATTTCTCGCTGGCGCTGGTGATCGGCATCCTGATCGGAACCTATTCCTCGATCGCGATTGCCGCCCCCATGCTGGTGGCGTATCAGGATTGGCGTGCGAAAAAGGCCGGCCAGGCGACGGTCGAACGATTGACTGCGCAGCGTAGCAAGGCGACCAATAATAAGGTGAAGGTTAAGGCGTAAGTTATTAGCCCAGCGCGGGAAGCGCTGGGGATTGGCCAAAATAGACTTTGGAGCCCCGTCAGGGGCGGCACACCAGCGCTGAAAACGTCCTTTCGAAAGAGCCAGGCGCTTTCGCGACCGGCTCAGCGCTGTGGTTGAACTGGAAGCTGTGCAAGTGGCCTACCGGGGTGTATACTTCGGGACGCCATTTCAGAGCGCCCTCTTCGTCCCACAGGTTGTATCCCCGGGCCCCAAAAATTTTTGCGTGGTCGCCCGGCTTTCCGGGCACAAATATCCGAATTCCGGTGTCTAACTTACCAGGGACTTTCTCGGGAGAACAGGTATGTTTGAAGACAGCCTTGTTGAATCGGGGGGCAGACTCAAGACCAAGCGTGGCACGACCACGGTCATCTCCTTCATATTGGAGTTCTTATTTCTTGGGATCTTGGTGTTGTTGCCGCTGATTTTCACCGAGGCGTTGCCGACTAAGCAGCTGATGACGATGCTTACGGCTCCGCCGCCGCCACCACCACCACCCCCACCGCCTGCGATCGCTCCGGTGCATGTCGTAAAAATGCAGAGCGAGTTGGATAACGGCCAGTTGCGCACGCCTACGGCCATTCCGAAGAAGATTCAGATGATCAAGGAAGACGAGGGACCGCCGCCTGCCGTTGGCGGGGTTGTGGGTGGCGTGCCCGGTGGCGTTCCCGGTGGCGCTATGGGCGGCGTGTTGGGCAGCGTGATGAGCGGCATAAACACTGCCGTGCCCAAGGCTGCCACGCCACAGCGTGTGCGCGTTTCCCAGGGCGTCTCGCAGGGCTTGCTGGTCCACAAGGTGCAGCCGGGTTATCCGCCGCTGGCGCGGCAGGCGCGTATTCAGGGCGTAGTCGTGCTGCAGGCGCTGATCGGCAAGGACGGCAATATCCAGAACCTGCACGTAGTCAGCGGACACCCGATGCTGACCAACGCCGCCCTCGAGGCGGTGAAGGAATGGAAGTACAAGCCGTACTTCCTGAACGGCGAGCCGGTAGAGGTGGAAACCACGATCAACGTGAACTTCACGTTGTCGGGCGAGTGACCTTTCGCACTCCGCCGCTGGCTGCATCTAAGTTTCAGATCGACCGTGCCACTGGGGCGCGGTCGTAATCTGGTCGATACGTAACCTTTTAGTCCCAGGAGGGCCGTCACCTCGGAAAGAGATCGGCCCGTAGTTGAAAATCACGCAGTAACGCTAGCTGTTCTGCTGTAACCGAAAGTTCCGAGGAGGAAAAGTCAACTCATGTTCCTAGCTAACATTGCAACTCACGCCCTGAGCCACGTACCGACGGTTGCGACTTGGGTCTTCCAGGAAGCACAAGTGGGATGGGATCCCGTCTCCTTGTGGAGGCAGATGGGTATTCTGGCCAAGATCGTCGTCGTCATTCTGTTCATCATGTCAGGATGGTCGATTGGCGTAATGATCGATCGTGCCATGGCTTTCAGCGCCGCTCGCAAGCAGTCACGCGCCTTTGCTCCCGCCGTTGCCGGCGCGCTGCGCGAGGGCAAAATCGACGAAGCCATCAAAGTGGCTGAGCGCAACAAGAAGAGCCATCTGGCCAAGGTTGTCACCGCCGGCCTGCAGGAGTTCAAGGCCCACGGCGATTCTGCTGACATTCCCGGTGAGCAGATCGAAGCCTCCAAGCGTGCCCTGGAGCGCGCCGAAGCCATCGTTCACGCCGAATTGAAGCGCGGTCTCGGTGGTCTGGCGACCATCGGTTCCACCGCTCCCTTCGTGGGACTGTTCGGCACCGTGGTCGGCATTCTCAACGCCTTCAAGGAAATCTCCACCCAGAAGGCCACCGGTCTGGGCGCCGTCGCGGGCGGTATTTCCGAAGCTCTGGTGACCACCGCTATCGGACTGTTCGTCGCGATTCCGGCCGTCATGATGTTCAACTACTTCACCGGCAAGGTGGAAGCTTTCGACGTGGAAATGGACAACAGCTCCAGCGAGCTGATCGACTACTTCCTCAAGCGTCGCAGCGTCCGCCGGTAAACGGGGAAGATCTTGGCCTGACCGCTGAGGTCACACCCAGCCGATCGAGGAGGTTGAACTATGGCACTGGCAACACGCAACGAAGGCGCAAAGGTCAATTCCAACATCAACGTCACACCTATGGTGGACGTGATGCTGGTTCTGCTCATCATCTTCATGGTTATCACGCCCATGCTGCAAAAAGGCGCGAGCGTCGACATGGCCAAGGTGAATAACCCCACGTCCATGCCCGATGCCGACAAGGAAGACGCCGTGCTCGTGGTGGTCATGCGTGATGGGCAGATTTATCTTGGCACCAACCGCATCAAGGTGGATGACCTCACCGAAAAGGTGAAGGACCGTCTCGCCGACAAACCGGACAAGCGTATTTACATCCGCGCCGACTCGCGCGCCAAGTATGGCGCCGTGGTAGACGTGGTGGATAACGTCCGCGCTGCTGGCGTGGATGATGTAGGTCTGTTGACCGAGCAGAAACACGCTGGCCCGTCGTCCACCGCGCCGCCAACTGGCGGCAGCTCCGGCGCTGGCGCCGAATAGGAGTTCATTATGGCAATGGCAGTCGGAGGTGGTGGCGGTTATACAGCCGACATCAACGTGACGCCAATGATCGACGTGTTGCTGGTATTGCTCATCATCTTCATGGTGATCACTCCGCTCACGCCGAAAGGACTGGACGCGCTGGTTCCTCAGCCGCCCAAAGACAAACAGCAAGTACAGCCAAACAACGATCGCACCATTGTCGTACAGGTGATCAAAGGGCCGGGCGATCGGCCTACGCTCAAGATCAACCAGGACGACGTCACCTGGGAGAACCTGGAAGGCCGTCTCAACGACATCTTCAAGACTCGTGCTGAAAAGGTGATGTTTGTGAAGGCCGACACCGATCTGCCGTTTGACAACGTCGCTCAGGTGATCGACATCGCGCACTCGGCTGGTGTCGATAAGGTTGGACTGATCACCGCCAAGATCGAAGCCGGCGGTTAAGAATAACGGTAGTGCGGCGCTTCAGCGCCGCGTTTCGGCTAGCAAATAATCAGAGCCGGGCTTCAGCCCGGCGGCACGTATCGTCGGCTAAAAAGCCGATTCTGATGAAACAGCGATCCGCCCGACGCGGGCCTGAAGGCCCGCACTACCAGACTGCATAGGAACGTGATTCGGGCAGCACTCCTCCTGATCAGCGGGACGTAGTTCAACTGCGTCCCGCCTCCCGAATGACGCAACGGAGAGTGATATCAGACATGAACAAGAGCGGACGGGTACTGACCGTACTTGCTGTTCTGCTCGCGCTGTTCTCAGCGGTTGGTTGCAACAAGCTGCGAGCGCGCGATCAACTCAACAAGGGCGTGCAAGCTTACAAAAACGCAAAGTACGAAGACGCCATCGAACATTTCAAAGACGCGGTTGAACTTGATCCCACTCTAGTGAATGCCCGCCTTTATTTGGCAACCGCTTATATGGGGCAGTACATTCCTGGCGCCGATTCTCCCGACAACAATCGTTACGCAGACTCAGCCATCGACGTCTTCAAGCAGGTGCTGGCCCTGAATCCCCCCAAGGAGCAGCAGATTCATAGCCTGAAGGGCATCGCGTCGATGTACTTCCAGGAAAAGAAATTTCCCCAGGCCGAAGAGTACTACAAGAAGATCGCTGATATGGATCCGAATGATCCCGAGACCTACTATTCCCTGGCGGTCATTGACTGGATGCAGGCCTACCAGCCGGACCAGAAAGCTCGCGCCGAGTTGGGCCTGAAACCAACCGACGAGCTCAAGGACAAGAAAGCCTGCGACCAGCTCAAGGAAGCGAATGCGAAGGAGGTCGAAGACGGCATTCAGAATCTGCAGAAGGCCCTGCAGCTTCGTCCTGACTATGACGACGCTATGGCGTACCTGAACTTGATGTATCGTCAGCGCGCCGAATACGAGTGCGACGATGCCGACGCTCGCAAGGCCGATCTCAAGACGGCTGACGACTGGGTCGACAAGACCATGGCCACCAAGAAGGCCAAAGCCGAAAAGTCTGGTCCGACCGGCATCGTCACCACCGAGAGCACGCAGTAGCGCGTTGCCCTCTCGCTTGCATCATTCGCCCCTCCGTCAGGAGGGGCGTTTTGCTTTTGCATCTGTCCTGCCACAACCAGCGCAGATCGAATACGCGAAATGGTCGCACTGACTTCCGGAGTCGCGCTGGCCAAAAAAATGGCCGGAGTGTACTAACCGCCCCGGCCTTGGTCGAAGCTGTGAAATGTTCGCTCCGCAGCGCGGAAATTTCAGCTCAGCACCCAGCAATTTTCACTGCGGCGTAATCTTCCACACGTCACCGCAGCCAAAGCCGCCGCCGCTGCCACAGTTAGTGTTGGCTCCGCCAAACAATGCCGTGCCGTAGATGTTGCCGCTGGAATCCAGCACCGCTCCGCCGATCGGATTGCCGCCATCGGTCCCCCCGGTGAAGTCGTACAAGTCGGTAAAGATCCAGTTGCCGTTCGACGGCGTAAGTTCGAAGACCTGGCCTGCGTTGTTAAAGGCGCCGCCGTTTTGCAGAACGTTATACAGGTTGCCGTTCGAATCGCGGGCCAGGCGGCCGACTGCAAAGCCGTTGCCCACAACGCTGTACAGCAGGTTGAAGGTATAATTGCCGCCGCCAGAGGGGGACAGTTCCCATACGGTTCCGCCGCCGCCGGGCCCTCCCTGCCAAGTGTTGCCATAGAGGTTTTCCGCCCCGTCCATGACCACGCCGGAGTTGGGATTCTCGCCGTCGGAGGGACCCTGGAAACGGTAAAGAACCTTTTCCGTCCACCCCGAGCCCGAGGGCGACAGCTCGAAGACGATACCACAGCCTTCGCCCGCGCAGGTCGAGGGGCTACCGCCGGCGGTGGTCGTGCCATAGAGATTGCCGGCCGTGTCAAAGATCAGGCCGTCGACAGGATACTCACCGTCACTCGCGCCCACACCGCCGAAGGGGTAAATCACACTCTCGGTATAGTTACCTCCGCCGGAGGGTGTGAGCTTGAAGACTGTGCCGCATCCGCCAGTGCAGGCAGTCGAGCCGCCGTTAAACGTGGTGCCGTACATATTGCCCGAGGAATCGAAGACCACCGTCGTGAAGGCTATTCCGCCGTCCGATCCCCCGGTGAAGTGATATGGATCGGGCAGCCGCTTGGTCCAATGTTGAAGTGGAGTTGTGGGAGGATTGGGCGCAGGTCCCAGGTTGTAAACGATGCCGCAACCGGTATCGCCGTCGTAGCTGCAGGAGCCTTCGCCGCCACTGAGGGTCGCACCGTACACAGTTCCGTTAGAGCCGATGGTGACCGGCCGTGCGGGGAATTCGCCGTCGTTGCTTCCGCCCTGGAAGCTGTAGAGAGGATCGAAGGTCCAGGCGCCGTTCCTCTCCTGGAGCTTAAAGAATGTGCCGCAACCGGTAAGGCCGGAGTAGGAACAGTCTCCCGTGCCTCCGGCGCCGGTAGTTCCGTACAGGATGTTAAAACCTGCGTTGAAGGTCAAGCCGGCAAAGGGATTGGAACCGTTGGCTCCGCTGGAGAAGTTATGCAGGACACTGAAGGTCGAGGCTGGCAGCCCCATACCCCACAAGATCTGGCCGGTGTTGGCGACAAAAGTCGCCGCTCCCGTCGAAGTGTTCAGGGTATACAAAGTCCCATTGTGGGGAGCGGCATACAGCAAGCCGTTCGCAAACACCATGGAATCGATCCGGGTCAGACCCGTGTTCCCAATCGCCGTTGCCGCGCCGGTTGTCGTGTTGAAGGAGTAGAGGATCGATCCAGAGCCGTTGTCGCAGGTACCATAGAGTGCAGGTCCGTCAGCCGACATTGAACTGGCGGCGCTGCACGGGCCAAAGCCGGTCGCACCTATCAGGGTGGTACTCCCGTTAGCGGGATTGACAGAGTCAAGGTTGAGGCTCGTGTCAAGCGCGTACAGCGCGGCCGTCGTGGAACCAAGGTCATCGTAGGTGATTGACCCGCTCCCTACGGGGGTGATGCTCCCGTTGGCGAGATCCACCAGGTAGAGGACGTCGCTCCCTTCCGAGGCCGTGAACAGGTTGCTTCCCAGGCCGCCCAGGCCCGCAGGCGACAAACCAAGGTTGCCGATCTGGGTAAATGTTCCCGAACTCAAGTTCAGGCTTCCGAACACACCCGCGTTTGTGATGGCGTAGACCGTACTCTGCGCTATAGCCATGGGCGCAATCGTTAGCAACAGCGCAAAGGCAATCAGCGCAATAGGCGCATTCCCCAGAATGCGCCCGTGGGTTGATCTTTTGTGACGCATAGGAATCACCTCACAGAAATGTATTTTTCTTACAAGATGCCGAGGAGTAATGGGTCTGCCGTGGGAGCGAGTCGGCGATATGTTATGAGTAAACCAAACCGGGGTCAACCCGGAATTTGAAATCCAAAGAGAAATTCACAATTTGGCGGGATGGGGCTTCCTCAGTGCCTGATAGTGGGACTGCTACAACCAGCCTTTTGACCGCGCAATTCTGGCCGCCTCCACACGATTGGCAGCTCCCAGCTTATTGATTGCCTCGGACAGGTAATTGCGCACAGTTCCTTCGGACAAGTTCAGCTCCGTGGCAATGTCCAGCGTCGCCATGCCTTCGCCTGCAAGACGCAGCACCTGCCGCTCGCGATCAGTCAGCGGATCGGGCTCATCGCTCCAAGCCTCCGCTGCCAGCTGCGGATCGATGACGCGCAACCCGTGGTGAACGCGCCGAACCGCCTCTGCGAGTTGCTCCGCAGGCATGTCTTTCAGCAGGTACCCCGACGCGCCCGATTCCAGCGCCCGTCGCAGATAGCCCGCGCGCGCGAAGGTCGTGAGAATGATGACACGTACCGGAACATTGCGCCGTTTCAGCTCGGCAGCAACCTCCAGGCCGGTAAGCGTGGGCATCTCAATGTCGGTGATGAAGACATCGGGTCGCGCCTGCTGAACCGTGCGCAAGGCTTCATCGCCGTTGCGCGCCCGGGCGACGACCTCGATGTCGTCTTCCATTTCGAGCAACGCAGCCAGCGCACCCAGGACCATGGCCTGGTCTTCGGCAATGACGACTCGGATTTTGTCGCGCTTGGCGCCGCTCACCTACTCAGTTTCGCAGAGCAGGCACAGCTGAGGCGAGTGGCAAATGAATGACGAGACGGGTTCCAGCCTGGGTCTGGCGCTGTAACGATCCGCCCAGGGCTTCCAGGCGCTCGCGCATGCCGCGCAGACCATTGCCTTCAGGAGCGTCGGCCCCGCGCCCGTTGTCGGCAATTTCCAATGTGCAGAAATCGTTCTCACGCCGCAGCTGCACACTGCATCGCCGTGCCTGCGCGTGGCGCACAACATTGGTGATGGCCTCGCGCAAGGCCAGCGCCAGCACCGTCTCCTGCGCGGGAGAAAGCGGCAGCTCCGCCAGATCGGAATCTACGGCGATGCCCGCAGTCTCCAACGTCTTGCGCGCGCGAATCAGTTCAGCGGCCAACCCCTCGCCGCGATAACCGCTGATGGCTTCGCGTACATCGGCCAGCGCTGCGCGCGAAGTCTGTTCCACATCCAGCATCTCCTGTTTGGCGCGCTGCGGATCGCGGTCCACCAGCTTGCGCGCCAGTTCGGCCTTCAGCGTGATTAGAGAAAGAGTGTGTCCCAGCAGATCGTGCAGGTCGCGCGCGATGCGTTCACGCTCGGCAACCTTTGCAAGATGCTCAATTTCCTCGTCGGCAAGTCGCAGCTTCTCATCCGCACAATGTTGGATCGCAGTAAAATGGTTACCCACACCCACCAGAACGATCAGCAACAACATCGATCCCCAGAAAGGCAGCGGCAGCTTGAGGTGGTAGGAATATATCCCGAGCATTACCACAGCGGCCACGATGAAGCTGATCGCGCGCCACCTCCGGGCCGTGAAAGCCCCAGCACAGGCGGCAAACACCAGCAGGCCGGCGACTGCTCCATTCTGGCTGTACACCAGTGCGGCGGACATCCCCATCAGCCCCAATGCCGCATAAAACCTGCGCGGCTCGGGATGAGAGAACGAATATAAATACAGCCAAATGAATACCAGCCCGTAAACTGTATTGCCGATCCACAATAGAGGCCCACGATGATTCAACAACGGTTCCACAAAGAACCAGATCATGAACGGCAGCCAGATGACGGGATACCACCAATGTTTCCTGTCGGTGTTGGGATAAATCTTCCACCAGATTTTGCGCAGAGTATCCATTGCTGCTCGTCCTTATTGTCGCCCGGAACTAAGGGCCGGCACAATGACATACCAGAGCACTGCCACCGCGGCAATCGCCAGCCCTAATCCCATCGTCTGGCCGCTCAACGCCAGAACCAGAAACACCGTCATCGCAATCGCCCAAAGAATCCATTCCGTTCGACAGTTCATAGGCACCTCCGGAAACTCGCTTTTCGCTATTCGCCTTTCGCTCTTGGCTCGATCAGAGAGAATCGGCCTTTTCTCACCCGTACGTTTTCCCTTCATCGCTCCGATAGCCCCACGCGGCAAATCCCAGACAGATCAGCGTGAAGGCCAGCAATGCCTCCACATGTCCCCAGGCCGGAGTCGGGTTCACTCCCAGACCGACCGTATTCAGTGCCAACTGGCTCAGGTGAAATGGCGGCAGGAACTTCGCCAGCGTCTGCAATCCATGCGGCAGCAGAAACAGTGGAATCCACAACCCCGAACAGAACGACATCGGTAAATAGATCAAGTTGACAACGGCCGGCGCGGAGTTAGGTTTGGCGAAATAGCCGATCGCCAGTCCCATCGCGCTGAATGGAATCGATCCCGCCACCAGAATGCCGACCAGCTTGGCCGCGGTCGCAAACGACACGTGTACTCGGCCGAACAGAATTCCGACGGTCAACAGCAACAGCATGATCGCAGTGCTGAAGACCACTGCGGAAAACAGCTTCGCACCGAAGTATGCACTCACCGGCATCGGCGAAGCGCGCTTGACCTGCAACCAGCCTTGGCCACGCTCGATCGCCAAGCTTACGCCGAAGCCGAAGAGCGCGACCGCCATCACGCCAAAGCAACCCATCGTCGCCAGGGCATACGTCGCTCGTTCGGCACTGTCGGGATCGCTGCGACCGAGCACGATCCCGAACAGAACGTAAAACATCAGCGGAAACGCAACCGTCGAAATCGCATAGACCGGAATGCGAAGATTCTTCAGCAGCTCATATTTAGCTTCCTTCGCGTAAATTGCGAGGGTCCGCTGGAACGAGCGACGAGGTACTGCCCATGCAGCAGGAAAAGTAGTTGCAGCCATATTAGTTCTCCTTCGGTTGAGCGTTGTGATTTTGCGTCAGCGCCAGGAACGCCTCTTCCAGCCCTGCATTGGTGACTTCGAGATCGGCTAGCCAGCTGTCGCGCTGCAGCAGCTCTCGTACCACCGGCTCAGCAGCATTCACCTGCATCTCGAAGGCGTTGCGATCGGTTTTCACGCTCAGCACGCCGGGGATCCGCCGAACTTCATCGAGCGTCAATTGACTGGTGCAGCGAATCTGCTTGCCCATGGCGCGTGACTTGATTTCAGTCGGTGTCCCCTCTGCGATGACCTTGCCCTTGTCGAGCACCATGATGCGATCGGCTAGTGCGTCGGCCTCGTTCAGGTAGTGCGTCGTGAGCAGCACCGTCTTGCCACGCGAGATCAAGGTCCGAATCTGCGCCCACATCAGGCGACGCGCTTCGACGTCGAGGCCTACCGTGGGCTCATCAAGGAACAGCAAGTCGGGATTGCCGCAGATCGCGATGCCGAAAAGCACGCGTTGCTTCTGCCCGCCCGAAAGCTCTCCATACGGCCGGTCTTTGATGTCAGCCAGTCCGGCGATTTGCAGCGTCTCGTTGAGCGGAAGCGGATTGGGGTAATACGACGAGAAGAGATCAATGTGCTCGCGAACTTTCAACGTCTCCGGCACCCGTCCCACCTGGAGCATAGCTCCCAGCCGCGCTTGCATCTGGCCGTCGTACGGATTAGCGCCAAAGACAGTGACGCTACCGGCGTCCGGACGCGCCACGCCGAGCAGCATGCGAACCAGAGTGGTTTTGCCTGCGCCGTTCGGTCCCAGCAGCGCCAGCAACTCACCCGCGTGAACTTCCAGGTTCACATTGTTGAGAGCGACGATCGATCCATAACTCTTCTTCAGATTTCGCGCTGTGGCAATGCTGGGCCGATGTGCCACGGCATTGCGCGAGGCCTCTGCGAACGGCGCGCTTGAGAAACTTTCGATCTGCGAGGGTGAGATTGCTGCTGACATCTGCGGCTCCTGTGCTTTGATTCTTTCCAGCACAGTAGCGATGATCGCTCCCAGGCTCCCCGAGCAGTAGTGCCGATTGTCAGCGAAGTATGGTGACAAATGTCATGCAGGCTGTCAGCCGTCAGCCATCAGCTATCAGCTTTCTCATCGAGCGATCACAGCAATTCGGGGGGCGGAGCGCCTGCCCATTCCGTTCTGGTCTTCCTTCAACATGATCATCCCTTAAAACCTGATCAAAGGCTGGCTTTCAACCAGTTAGGTGAGCTGATAGCTGACGGCTGACAGCTGAGAGCTGCAATCGTGACTTCCGTCACTTCTCCTCGTGATTCCAATCACGGCTCTCCGCCCATCAAAAGACGACACTTGGGTGTAAGAGAGTGAGGGCCGGAGCCGTTCGGTTGCACCCTGCCTTTATGCAACCTGGGCCGAGGTAAAGAGGTGAGCCATGTTGTTGGCATACCGACTGGTTAAGTTAATCGAGACACATTCCGATGGGCTGGCTCGCAGCCTGCAGCATCGTTATCGCGAATGCAGCAAGTCCTCCGCTTATGCCAACGTGCCTGCCGGCGAACTGACCGATAAGGTCTACGACGTCTATCGCCATTTAGGCGACTGGTTGCTTGGCAAAACCGAGGCCGACATCGAGAAGCGCTACCTGGAAGTCGGCGCGCAGCGCGCTGCTCAGGGCGTTCCCATCAGTCAGGTCGTCTGGATGATCTGCCTGGTCCGCGAAAACTTGTGGGATTACCTGCAGAAGCACGCCCAACTGGAGCGTCCCGCCGAGATCTTTGGTGAGCTCGAATTGCTGGAGATGCTCGATCAGTTCTTTCATCTAGCCATTTACTATGCAGCCCTGGGACATGAGCGGGCGATGGCCGGCTACTCCGTGAAGACGGAAGTGCTGTCGCATTAGAAAGAGCCCTGGATGTCCTGGATCGACCAATATCGCAGCAAGCTGGTGACCGCCCGCGAGGCTGTGAACTGCGTGGAATCCGGAATGCGGGTGTATATCCACCCCGGCTGCGCCGAACCGGAAGCGCTGGTTGAAGCGCTGATGTCGCGTGCGCCTTACGTCAAGAACGTCGAATTGATGCACCTGCTGACGTCGGGCACTTCGCCATACTGCGCGCCCGAGATGGCCGAACACTTTCGCCACAACGCGCTGTTCGTTGGCGGTAATGTTCGCGAGGCCGTCAATGACGGTCGCGCCGACTACACACCGATCTTCCTCAGCGAAGTGGAAGCGCTGTTCGAGACCGGCGAGATGCCGATCGATGTCGCGCTAATCCAGGTTTCGCCTCCTGATCCGCACGGATATTGCAGCTTCGGCGTCGGCGTGGAGTGCACTCTTACCGCCGCCAAGTATGCCCACCGCGTCGTTGCGCAAGTCAACGCGCAGATGCCGCGCACCTATGGTGACAGCTTCATCCACATCAGCGAAATCGATGCCATCGTCGAGCTGTCGCGGCCATTGTGCGAGCTCAAGAAGCAGGCGAGCAGCGAAGTCTTTGAGCAGGTGGGAGCACGGGTTGCTTCGCTGATCGAAGATGGGGCTGTCCTACAATGTGGGATAGGCGCAATCCCCGACGCAATTCTGCCAAACTTGATGGACCGCAAGGATCTCGGCGTTCATACCGAGATGATCTCCGACAATGTAATACCTCTGATCGAAGCTGGGGTCATCAATGGTCGTCGCAAGAACCTGAAGCCGCGCAAGGTCATCCTTGGCTTTGTCCTGGGCACCAGGAAGCTCTTCGATTTCATCGATGAGAATCCCATCTTTGAGTTTCATCCAGCCGCCTACACCAACGACCCGTTTCGCATCGCCACCAACGACCGCATGGTAGCAATCAACTCGGCGATCGAGGTCGACCTGACTGGGCAGGTCTGCGCGGAATCTATCGGATCCCAGTTCTACAGCGGCTTTGGCGGGCAGCTCGATTTCATTCGCGGAGCGGCGCGGTCCAAGCATGGCAAGCCCATCATCGCGCTTCCGTCTACCGCCAAGAACGATACGATCTCGCGGATCGTACCTCGGCTTGCCCTGGGCGCAGGCGTACTCACCGGACGGGGTGATGTGCACTACGTCGTCACCGAATACGGAGTTGCCTATCTCCACGGCCGCAATATCCGGCAACGTGCCGACGCACTGATCCAGATCGCTCATCCCAAGTTTCGCGAAGACCTTTACCGGTACTGTGAAGAGCAACGTTGGTTTCAACGCAATACTTACGGAATAGAGCATGAGGTTAGGAAAGAAAGCCATGGCATCGCAACCACGCGGTAACGTCATTATCGATGTTGAAGAATGCAAAGGATGCGGCTTGTGTGTGGAGTCGTGTCCTCCAGAGTGTCTTGAACTCGCGCCTGAGCTCAGCAAGTACGGTGTGCATCCGGCGCAATATACCGGCGAGGGCTGCACCGGCTGCGGCGCCTGTTACTACTGCTGCCCCGAGCCCGGGGCGATCACCGTGGAGCGTATGACGCCGCCGCCCAAGACGGTGCCTGCGGTCCCACCGCAGCAGGAGGTGGCCAATGCGCCAGCTGTGTAAAGGAAATGTTGCCATCGTGAAAGGCGCCGTACTGGCCGGCTGCAAGGCGTTTTACGGATATCCCATCACCCCGGCCAGCGAAATTGCCGAATACGCCTCCCTGCTGATCCCCGAAGTAGGCGGCACATTCTTGCAGGCAGAAAGCGAAGTTTCGGCAATCAACATGGTGTACGGCGCGGCGTCGGCGGGACAGCGCGTGATGAGCGCGTCGTCGGGACCGGGGCTCAGCCTGATGCAGGAAGGCATCTCCTACATGGCGGGCGCGGAGCTGCCGGGCGTGATCGTCGATGTTGTGCGCGGCGGACCTGGCTTGGGGAACATTGCTCCCGAGCAGAGCGACTACTTCTGCATAGTGAAGGGCGGCGGCCACGGCTGCTATCGCAATCTGGTGTTGGCACCGGCGTCCGTGCAGGAGATGTTCGACCTCACCGTTCTGGCCTTCGAACTCTCCGACCGCTATCGCAATCCAGTGGTCATCATGACCGATGGCTACGTCGGGCAGATGATGGAGCCGCTCGAGATCAAGATGCGCGAGATCGTGCCGCCAGAAAAAGACTGGGCAGTGAAGGGCACGGTCGAGAGTAAGAAGAACATGATCAGCTCCATCGTGCTGGAGCCCGACGCGTTGGAAGCGCACGTCCGTCACCTGGAAGCGAAGTATCAACTGGCGCAGGAGTTGGAGACTCGTTATGAGAACTATCTCGCCGAGGATGCCGAGATTCTGCTCGTCGGCTTTGGCATTGTCTCACGGGTGCTGCGCTCGGCGATTGATCAGCTTCGCGCTCAAGGCGTGAAGGCAGGCTTGTTCCGGCCGATCACGTTGTGGCCGTTCCCATCGCGTGAGTTGTGCGAGACGGCTAAGCACGTCAAGCAGGTGCTCGCTGTCGAGTTGAGCACGGGAATGATGGTGGAGGACGTGAAACTCGCCCTGAACGGCAGCGTCCCGGTCGAGTATTACGGCCGTGTCGGTGGCAACGTCCCCATGGCGGAAGAGATTACGGCGCAGGTTTTCGCGCGGATGGCAGCGCACGTATAACGGGTGCCCCACTCTTCTCGCGCGAAGTCGGCGAGAGGGTGGGCTTAAGGAGAAAGATTGTGGAAGGTTATCAGGTAACTCACCAGAAATCGCCAGCGTTCTATGACACATACGAGCGCAAAGCGGAGCTGCAGAACCAGACCCATTACTGCCCGGGCTGTGGACATGGTGTCGTCCACAAACTGATTGCCGAGGCGCTGACCGATCTAGGTGTGACGGATCGCGCCATCCTGGTCAGCCCCGTCGGCTGCTCGGTCTTCGCCTATTATTATTTCAACGTAGGCAATGTACAGGTCGCACACGGTCGCGCTCCGGCGGCAGCAACAGCGCTCAAGCGCGCCAACCCTCACTCCATCGTCATGTCGTATCAGGGTGACGGCGATCTGGCCGCGATTGGAACCGCCGAGATCATTCACGCCGCCAATCGTGGCGAGAACATTACCGTCTTCTTCGTCAACAACTCGATTTACGGCATGACTGGCGGACAGATGGCGCCGACAACGCTTGTCGGGCAGAAGAGCACAACGTCGCCCTGGGGACGGCGCTCCCACAATGAGGGACTGCCCATCCACGTCTGTGAGCTGCTGGCCGCACTGGAAACGCCAACCTACCTCGAGCGCGTCGCCCTCAACGACATGAAGAACATCATGAAGGCGAAGAAGGCGGTCAAGAAGGCGCTGGAGATTCAGAAGAACGGCGGCGGCTTCTCGTTGATCGAGTTTCTCTCGCCCTGCCCGACCATTATGAAGATGGATCCGGTAGTTTGCCGCAACTGGGTCGGCGAAACCTTAATGAAGACTTTTCCCCTGGGCGTCTTTCGCGATCGCAAGCCCGAATTGCCCGTGGACGCGAAGGTTCCAGTGAAAACCATTGCTGAGGCGCTGGAGGTGGAAGACGGGATTTCAGCCTCGCCAGCGGCGAAACGTCATCACCACACGCGTGATCTCACGGTAAAGATCGCCGGTTTCGGCGGACAGGGAGTGCTGCTGCTGGGACAGCTTCTGGCAGAGATGGGTCTGCGCGAGCAGATGGAAGTGAGCTGGCTGCCGTCGTATGGTCCTGAGATGCGCAGTGGCAGCGCCCACTGCCATGTCATGCTCTCGCACGACCGCATCGGCTCGCCGCTGATCTCACAGCCCGATGTGCTGGTCGCCATGAACGAGCTGTCACTGCACAAGTTCGCACACAGCGTTGCCTCCGGCGGACTGATTCTCTATAACAGCACGAGGTTGCCGGAAGGCTTCAGCGCGCCGCAGGCCCGCGTGGTGTGCGTGCCGGCATCGGAGATTGCGGACGGCATGGGATCAGCGAAGGTCGCCAATGTTGTCATGCTGGCGGCACTGCTGGAAGAGACCGAGTGCATGCCGATAGATTCGGCTATCTCGGTGCTCGAAGAGACGGTAAAGAATCCTAAGCTGCTCGATCTCGACAAGAAGGCGATGGCCGCAGGACGCGATTATGTCGACACCAAGATCGAAGTCGGCGCCGTGTCGCAGCCGGACGGATATTCATACTAGAGGAGCTATCAGCCGTCAGCTATCAGCTGTCAGCAGAATCGCTCTTCGCTTTACGCTTTCCGCAATTCGCTAGAATGCAGCAACAAACTGCCATTCTGAGCGCAGGCGATTTTTGTTTACAAGTGTCATCCTGAGCGGAGGCACGCTGACTTTGCGCGCCGGAGTCGAAGGACCCCTATCGCCGCCAACACTCTCCTCGCGCCCTCACACTCTCTCGTGACCCGGCGCACTGTGCATTCGCGCTTTCAGGTTTGTAATACAGGTGTCTGTTGGAGCAATCATCATGCAATCAGAAAAAGAGCAGGTGCTTTGCCCGCTGTGCCACGGACACGGCCGCGAAAGAAAGGAATTGCTGGTCGTGCGGTGGCGTAGCCGGGAATTCGAACAGGAATTGCAGAAAATAGCCGACGAAGCTGCTTTCGGATCGAGCAGCGGTCTCGACGTCCCATTCGAGATAGAAGAGCCGGTCTATAGTAACGAGTCAGACTAGATATCTCCCCCTCCATGCCGCGGCGGTCGTTCCCACTAGTTTACGGAGCGTCCGCCGTTATTCTCGGCCATTCCGGACTCGAAAAACTACGACAGCATCACACCCTGATCGCACCTGACCTACACCTCGGGACAGGTGAGAACAGTCTCGGCAACCTGTCCCGAATCGCGTCCACAGGCCAGTAGCCGCGAGCGCCGCGACATTCTACTGTGGGATTCAGAAAAGCAGTCGGCCATGGGCCAGAGAGCCATGTGAAACGCGGTACTGAATAACGCGGATCGCTGGCCATAAATGTTGTGAGCATAAACGGGTTCAGTTACCAAATACTGGTAGCTGACGTGGGGCTGGCGAGGCTTAAAAGGGGGAGCCCGCCGGCCCTGTTGTTTTCGGAGAAGGTGTTAAGTAACACCATCGCCTGATTTGCGGTATTTACCGTAGTTCCTTCATCATCGCCAGTTGCTATCGTTCGGGCATCCCTGATGACTTTTGCGCGAACAATAGCTCTCACCCTGGCCATTAGTGTGGCTGCCTTGGCAAGCTACGCTCAGGAAACCAGATTGCCACAGTCGATTGACCGGCCGCCGTCGAGTGCTGCACAAGCCGTTCCTTCACAGGACGAGACTGCATCGTTGGCAACCGCACGAGCGGCCTTGTTGGCGACGCCGAATGCGTTGCTGGAGGCTCGTGCGCCACTGATGGTCGCACCTGCTTCCCAACCGCAGATCATGCCCGAGCACAAATTCTGGGATCGACAACAGAAGCTGGCGCTCGCGGTGCACAGCGCAGTGCGCTTGGCCGACACCATCAAGACTTGTCGCGAACTGGCCGACGGCGGCGTGGAAGACTGGATACCAACCCAATCATGTGCAGGTATTGCAGCCTGGAATGCAGGATCTGTCGGCGTGGCTTTGGGCATAGGTTGGCTATTTCACAGGTATGGCTTTCATCGCCTGGAAAGAATTACGCCTTGGATCGGAACGGGCGCGTCGGCTGCTGGATTGACCAAGAGCGTGTTCAACATCTACTGATCGCCGCGCCGAGCCATGGCGTAGCGCGACACTCAGCTTCCGGCTTCGATATCATCTACCTTGATGAATGCCGACCTTCTCCGATGGCGCAGCAAGATTGAAGAAGCGCGCCGCCGAATCTACGAAATTGTTCAGGAAACCCCCGTAGCTCCGATCCAGGACGACCCAAGAACTCAGTCAGCCCGCGCCTTTCTGAAGATGGAGCATCTGCAGAAGACTGGCTCCTTCAAGCTACGCGGCGCGACGAACAAAATCTTCGGCCTGTCCTCTGACCAGGCCAAGCGCGGTGTGATCGCCTCTTCCACCGGGAATCATGGCTTGGCCGTAGCCGCCGCAGCAGCGCACCGCGGCGTGCGGGCGGAAGTTTACGTTTGCTCGCAGGTTTCACAAAAGAAGCTTCGCCTGATTGAAGACTACGGAGCGCGCGTTCATCTTGTCGGCAGCACGCCTCTGGAGGCGGAACTCGCAGCGCGTGCGGCAGCGGTGGAAGCGGGCAAGACCTATATCTCGCCCTATAACGATCCCGACGTGGTTGCTGGACAAGGAACTGTCGCGATCGAGATTGCTGAGCAAACACCCGACGCTAACGCTATTTACATCGCGGTTGGCGGCGGAGGACTGATTGGTGGCATGGGAGCATACACGAAGACCGTGTCGCCCCAAACTGAGATTGTCGGCTGCTGGCCGGAGAATGCTCCCGCCATGTATGAATGCCTTCGCGCAGGCAAGATCATCGAGGTTGCCGAAGAGCCAACTCTTTCCGAGAGCACAGCGGGAGGTGTCGAGCCGGGGTCGGTGACATTCGATCTCTGTCGGGCTGTGATTGACCGCAGCGTCCTGGTCACTGAGTCAGAGATCCTGGATTGCATGCGCTGGGCGTATCGGAGAGGATGGAAGGTAGAAGGCGCCGCAGCCGTGGCCATCGCGGCATTCTTCAAAGACGCGCCGCAACTCGCCGGCAAGACCGCCGTTATCGTGTCATGCGGCGGCAACAATTCCCCGGAGGTACTAAGCCGTCTGCAAGAAGCTAGGCAGCAAACGAAAACCCAGCCTCTTGGGCTGGGTTAAACCACGGCATATGCTCTGGATTACGCCCCGCTTCCTTCCGACGCCGGAGCAGGTGCGGGCTGAGCAGGACTTGCTTCGACAAAGCTGTTGACCATATCCTTCAGTTCCTTGCTCGGCTTGAAGAAGGGGATCTTCTTGGCAGGCACCTCTACTCGGTCGCCCGTCTTGGGGTTACGGCCCACACGGGGCTTGCGCTGGCGCGTGCGGAAGCTGCCGAAGCCGCGTATCTCAATCTTGTCGCCGGCACGCAGCGAGCGCACTACACTCTCGAAGATGGTCTCTACGATGACCTCGCTGTCCTTCCGCGTGAGTTCCGTCAGCCGGGAAACCTCATCGATCAAGTCTGCCTTGGTCATCTCGCACGCCCCTTATCGCGATACGGCTCACTAGTTTACCAGCACAACGGATACTCTCAAATTGCCGCAAGCTTGGCAAGTACAAGTTTTGATTGAGTTTCCCGAGCCTGGACCGGCTCAACGGCTACTTCCACAGGTAATAGAATCCGACATTCGTCTGCATGAGTTTGGCTGCATCCGGCAGGTAATCGGAAACGTCGCCAAACATCAGATCGAGCAGGCTCTTGCGCTCCTTCTCGGGATGCACCAGCGTCGGCTCGCCCTTAATGCCCACTGACTTGGCCGTATCCTCAATTGCGGTGCGAAAATCGCCGATCTGATCGACCAGTTTAAGCGGCACAGCTTCTTGGCCGGTCCAAACCTTGCCGTTCGCCAGCGCACGCACCTGAGCATCCTGCATCTTACGGCCGACAGCCACGCTGTGGATGAACTGCGTATGCATATTGTCGATAAGACCCTGCAGGTAAGCCCGCTCCTCGGGCGTCATGGGACGCGTGGGTGACCCCGTGTCTTTGAACTCGCCGGCTTTCAATGTGATGGCCTGCAACTTCGCCCACTTCAGCAACTCTTCGTAGTTGTACCATTCGGCAATCACGCCGATGGACCCGACGATACTGGCGTCATCCGCAAAGATCTTGTTGGCTGCCGACGATACATAGTACGCTCCGCTGGCGCCGACCGTGCCGATGGAAGCGACGATCATCTTCTTCTTTTTGTCGCGGATGCGCAGTACTTCGCGATAGATCTCCTCCGACGCTGCCGCACCGCCGCCAGGCGAATCCACGTGTAAGACAATCGCCTTGATGGAGCTATCATCAGCAAACTTGCGCAGCTGCTCGACAACATCCTTGGGATTGATGATCACGCCTTCCAGATCGACAACACCAATCTTGTCGCCAAATCCGCTGAAGCCGTCCTTCTGCTGGGAGCGAACGGAGAAGTACACCAGAGCAAAAATCGCGACCAGGAAGAGAAAAAAAGCTCCGCCGCCAAGGATCACCCAAAGAAATGCACGGGAACGAGGCTGGTCGGACATGGAAGGATTAAGTTTAGCAGAAGCGAGAAAGCCGCTGTTCGCCATTCGCTTTTCGCTATTGGCTCTCAGCGGGCAGCTCTTTGCAATCAGGAATGATTTCTTCCGGAGAATCCTTTCGGCAATGGCCGTTCAGCACTCGTCCGCAATAAGCGCTGAGTTGTTTGCTAAGAACTAAAGGCTAGAGCCAAAGCGAAGAGCGAGAAGCGAAAAGCGTCCTTCAGTGAAATATTGCCGCGAAGAATGCTCCGACCTTGCTGAAGAAGCCGTGCGACTCCTTCTTCGCCGTCTGCGTGTTGTTGGCCGGTGGCGACTTCTTCTTGGCGTTGGCCGGTGGCAAAACCGTCGGCTCAAGCTGCACGACCTTGTTATTCTCGAGCCTCAGGACGGCGACATTCTGGGTGAGATCGGGGGTTGGGTCGTCGCCGCGAAAGACGAATGGCGCTTCGACCGCCATGTGCTGCTCAGGTGAGGGCGGAGGAGGAGCGGCAAAAGCTTGTGTGGGCTTAGGCTGCGCTGGAGGGGGCGGTGGTGCCGGTGCGGCTTTGGCAACCTGGGTAGGTATCGGCGGCGGTGCCGGACATCCGCAGTTACCTTTGAACGGGCTGGCCTGACTAAGATGACCGCTCTTGAAGAGAACCGCCTCGTCCGGTTTCACCTGATAAGTGGCATCGCCCATCGTCTCCGACACAACAATTGCCGACACGTTCGACGGCAGTGATTGAACGCAGCTATCGCCCTGTGGGGTGATTCGCACGGCGACGTGAACTGTGCCCGGTCCAGGCATGAGTAGCCGCAGATCAGGAGTGAGCAGCGTGTCGGCCTCGGCGCCGAGCGGATAGTTCATCTCCAGATTGCCGTTATTCAAGCTGAACAGCAGCTCCCGTCCGTTCTGCGAAGAAGTAATGGAAAGCTTCGTCCCCTCGCATACCAATAGGGTGCCTCCGCGTTCCAGTTTCAGGGTCGCAGCCTGGGCTCCCGCCTGGATGGAAGAGCCGCTGAGCACGCTGGTTCCAGAGCCTGCCAGGATTACCGAGCCCTTGACGCTCGCATCCGTCGCATATAATTCGCCGATTGCTTGCTGCGCTGCAACAACCGCAGGAGTCAGTAGAGACACCAGCGCGGTAACCAGCGCAACGAGATAGCAGCGAGACCTCATGAATAGTGAGCCGGCCTTACCCAACGATACTACAACTGGAGCTCAGTTTGAGGCTGTGCGTCGTAGCTTACTGAGTGTTGGCGATTGAAGCTACGGGCGCTTGCAATTAGTCTAAGAGTCAGGCATGACTGCGAACGGCAACAACGCGCGCCGATATCCCAAGTTTGTCTTCGGCGATACCATCAGCGTTGCGCTTCAGACTTTTCGTATCGGCAAGTGGAGATTCATTCTTACCTCGCTAGGTATGGTCATCGGGACGGCTTCGCTGATTCTGGTGGTCACCATTGGTCTTACCGGCAAGCAGTACTTGCTCCAGCAGATTCAGAACATTGGTTCGAACATGATGATCGCCGAGTACGCTGGAGGCGGCATCTATGGCCGCGATGAGACCAGCGATTTTCTTACGCTCGACGATTTGAATGCGATTCGTCAGCGCGTTCCCGGGATCAGCAGTTCCTCTCCCATGATCGAGTTTCACGACCACATTGTCCTGCCGGGGGGCAAAGAGCGCGAAGTCCTCGTCTTAGGCGTCTCTTGGCAATACCTCTATGTGCGCAACCTGGATGTGCTATCGGGACGTTTTTTTGATGACGCCGACACGCAGGCCCGCAACAAAGTTGCCGTTATTACGCAGCGGCTAGCCAACACCTTGTATGGTTCGCAGGATTCGGCCATTGGCCGGCAGATCAAGCTGAGTGGTCTTCCCTTCACCGTAATCGGCACATTTCGCGAGCGCGTCGATACCTTTGGCCAGTCCGAGATCTCCGACGACACGATTCTACTTCCGTACACTGTGGCTCGTTACTTCACCAGTACTGATGAGGTGAAGCAGCTCTTCTTCTCAGTGGGCGACTCCGCTGAAGTACCCCGCGCCACCAAGGAAATTCATGACGTCCTGCAATCGCGCCATCGTCCCGAATCGGTTTATCGAGTTGATAATTTGACGCTGCTGCTGGACGTCGCCGGCAAGACCGCCGACACGCTGACGAGGGTGCTCCTGCTCGTCTCGGTGCTAACGCTGCTCGTTAGCGGCGTTGGCATCATGAACATCATGCTGGCAACTGTGAATGCGCGTATCCGCGAGATCGGTGTTCGCAAAGCGGTGGGAGCTACCAATGCGGAGATTCGCGCGCAATTCCTGATTGAAGCCATCCTCATCTCGCTGGCCGGTGGAATTGTCGGAATCGTCCTGGGACTGGCTTTGCCCTTCTCGGTGCGCTTCCTCACCAACTACCGCGTTCCGATCTCGGGATGGTCGGTCGTGATCGCCGTGCTCGCTTCCAGTCTGGTTGGAATCTTGTTTGGAACTGCTCCAGCAACTCGCGCCGCACGCCTTCTGCCTGTCGAGAGCTTGCGCTACGAGTGAACAGGCCACCACACAGTTTCTTCTGCCCCGGGTCTACGGAATCACCGCTAGAAATGGGAAAGCTCGGGCCGTTTTGCCCGAGCTCTTCACTTTTCGCTTCGGACTGCGCCTACGTCCAGGTTCTGGCGATGGTCGCGTCCGTTCCTTTTTAGGTCAAGCGAATCCTTGTCACCTGTGGCCTTCGAGCCATCAATTCACCAGAGCGATGGTCTCAAGGTCGCGTTGAAACGCTTCCAGCGTACCGCCCGGCATACCGACCTTGCATACGGCGTTGCGTGCTTCCTCAGCCGAGACACCATAGCCGTGTCCGGCCAGGAACATCTGAACTAGCTCCGCTGCATCCCGCGAATCAAACCCATGAAGCAGCTCGCTCCGTAGCGCCGCCAGTTCCGGGAGGGAAAACTTTTCTGCCATCATCGACCTCACCTCCGACCCTTCCGGGTTTTGCTTGTTAGACTCGCTTGCCAGCTATTTAGTTGCAGGCAATTCGATTGCCGAACCCGGATTCTTACTGGGAGTTATCCCAGCCTTTTGACTATTTCCAACCCCTGTGTCCCGAAATAGTTGCGGGAGTTGAACTTGCAGCCGCAATCCGTTGTGACGACTACCACAGCAGTGGGACCAACCGCAACCGTCACAAACACCTGAACTGTGCTTCTGCCTATCAATACGATCCAGAGCCGAGTTTGGTTGTCCCATTTTTGGGAAGTCTAGGGAGATTTGCACCATTTCGGGAAGCCCCCTGCGCAATAGCACGCAGCGGCTATGGACTGAATGCTCATTCAGTCCCTCGGACAGCGGCTCGTCTCCAACAGGTGTTTCGCCGTGGGGATCACAGCTGCTCGATCGTGGCTTCGTGCTCAAGAAGGATCGGGATGTCGTTGCGGATGGGGTAAACGCGTTTGCACTCGTTGCACTTCAGCGCATTCTCGCCGTGCAACACGAGCGGCTTGCGGCACACCGGGCAGGCAAGGATTTCCAACAGGTCAGGAGAGATCATCGCTTCTATTCTAGCTGTCGTCTTCCTTCCGCTTATCACAATCCACGGCTGGTCGCAACCCAGCGGGGATCGAATCACGCTTCGCGCGATTCAAGTCACTGGACGATTTCCGCCGTGCGCAGGAAATCGTAGTTCCCGGCGGGTCCGAGCTCGATGTTGCGCACCCGGTTTGTGTGTACTAGCACGTTATCCAGATACCAGAGATTGATGTACGGCAAATCCTCCGCCAGGATCTGCTGAATCTCGTCGTAAATCGCTTTCCGCTTCTGCTGATCGAGCGTGCTGCGTCCCTCGCGGATCAGAGCGTCGACGCGTGGGTTGGAGTAGAACGTACGATTCGCGCGCTTCGGAGCAAAGCTGGCGGTTGCGAAGACGTTCTCAAACATATCCGGGTCCTGATTGCCGCCGATCCAACGCAGCGAATGGATCTGGTAGGCGCCTTTGGTCACATCCGCGAGAAATGTCGCCGACTCAAACGACCGAATATCCAGCGCGATGCCGACCTCGCGTAACTGCTGCTGCAGCACGGCCGCCAGCAGGCGCGTGGACTCCTCAGTCGAAGTCTTCATCGTGATGTGAAAGCGCACACCATTCTTTTCCGGATAACCAGCTTCGTCCAGGAGCTTGCGGGCCCGCTCCGGGTCATGAGGATAGCGGGCGACGTCACCATCGTAGGCCCAGTGCTGTGGCGGCAGGATGCTGTAGGCCGGACGCGCCTCGTCGCGCAACAGATAATGAATGATCGGCTCGATATTGATGGCGTAGGCGATGGCGCGCCGCACCCGCACATCCTTCAGAATTGGATCGCGCAGGTTCAATGCAATGTAGGCATAGATGCTGCCCGGCGACTCCATCACCGTCAGGTCGCGATCACGCTGCAGCGTCACAACCGTGTCGGCGACCAGCGAGTTGATGGCAATGTCGGCGCTCTGTTTCCTCAGTTCCAGCGCGCGCGTGGTCGCGTCCGGAATGACCTTGAATTCCACGTGATCAAGCTTGGCTGGCACGCCCCAATAGTCTGGGTTGCGCTCTACGATTACATTCTTGTCCTGCTGCGCGCTCACAAAACGAAATAGTCCCGAACCTATAGGATGGCGGTTGAAGTCCTCACCGCTGCCGTACGGAACAATTCCGGCAGCTCCCGAGAGATTCCACAGCAGCGAAGCATACGGCTCCTTCAGATGGAAGGTGACCGTGTGGTCGTCAGGTGCATCGATGTGACTGACGAGAGCAAAGGTGCCAGCCTTCGCGCTGCGAATCTTGCCGTTAATCAGCGAGTCGAAGGTCCACTTTACATCGCGCGAAGTCAGCGGCTGACCATCGTGGAAACGCACGCCGCGCCGCAAATGAAACACGTAAGTGAGCGGATCGGGTGTCTCCCAACTCTCGGCGAGCGAAGGATGCAACTCGAATTGCGAGTCGCGAGTCACGAGCGAGTCAAACAACAGTTCGTCAATGCGCTGTGACTGCGCGTCAACACCAACACGCGGATCAAGATTGATGGGGCTGCTCTCGATGATCATCACCAGCGTGTTGGGATCGGGCTTGTGCGCGCAGGCGGCGAAAAGGACAACCACAGAGACACAGAGACACAGAGAGAAACTAATTTTTGAATTCACTTCTGGATGTCGAGAGCCTGCACCTCGTCGCAATGATTGCCCCATGTATCGCTACCGATTTTCCGCTGCGATTTCTTCCCTTTGTTCTGCTTTCTCCGTGTCTCTGTGCCTCTGTGGTGATCGGTTCTGTTCTCAGTGCTCTCCGTGTTCTCAGTGGTGAAAATCAGTCGCTACGCGTAACTAACTTTCCCGAGAATCGCCGGACTCTCCGCCCCCGTAGCCGAAGGCACATTCGACGGCAAGTGCCGCCAAGTCTGATACGCCAACAGCGCGAATGCGGTCGCTTCCTTCGCTTCCGAGGGCAATCCGAAGTCATCGCTTGTCCGCACGCGGAGCTTTAGCGGCGCGAGTTCCTCGCGGATCATGCGCATGAGCGTCGCATTCTTCGTGCCTCCGCCGGAAGCGACAAGCTCACGAAATCGAGCCGGCTTCGCCTCTTCGCTCTCGACCAGCGGCAACACAAATCTGCGAACCGCGATTCCAATCGACCGAGCTGTTAGCGCCGTCGCCGTAGCAACAACGTCATTCTTGTCGGCGCGCCGGCACAAGCGCAGGAATTCGCGTACAAATTCGCGTCCAAACTGTTCCCTGCCCGCAGTTTTAGGCGGCTTCTGGCGGAAGAACGGATGCCGCAGCAACTCCCGCAGCACGCGCTCGATTGGTTCGCCACGTGCCGCCAGTCTGCCGTTCCGATCGTATGGCTTGTCGAAGAGATGTTCCGTCACCGCGTCGATCACCATATTCCCGGGGCCGGTATCGAATGCGACGACCTGCACCGGAGTAGCACGCGGCGGAATCGCGGTGAGGTTTCCGATACCGCCAAGATTCTGCACGATGCGTCCGTACCGCCGATGCCGATAAAGCACGTAATCAAGGAACGGAACCAGCGGCGCACCCTTTCCGCCCGCGGCCATGTCGGCCGGACGAAAGTCAGAAACCAGCGGCACACCGACTTTCGCCGCAATCACAGCCGACTCGCCAGTCTGCCATGTGCACGTGATGCGCTGTCCGAGATACGGCTTGGCCGTTCCCTGATGGTAGAGTGTCTGGCCGTGGCAGCCGACGAGTTCGCACTCCAGCCGAGAGCGCCGTTGCGCCGCACGAATCGCATCGGCATACAGTGAACCTAGCAGAAAATTGAGCTGCGCAAGATCGGCGACGCTGGCAGAGCGCGCGTTCATCGCCGAAAGGACTGCGCGACGAACCTCGGATGGATAGGGGAATTGGTAATGCGCCAGCAGTTCGAGCCGTGACCGAAATCCGCGGCCTTGGATTCGCACCAGAGCGACATCGATGCCGTCCGCCGACGTTCCGCTCATCACCCCGGCGACAATCACTCCAACACCTCATCGGCATTAATCGCACGGGCGCGTAGTTCCTCACCGAACTTCCATATCTCGCGTGTCAGTCGCTCCAGAGTTTTGCGGGTTGGTGCATCATGCATTTTCCGCAGGGCTTTGCACCTTCTCTTCGCATCGACAACGCGTTTCGATCTTTCGCCGACAAGGGCCGCGAACTTCTTATCGTTCTCCGCAAGCTTTAGTACCGCCTCGAAGGCGCGCCGGACACTCTCTTCTTTCTGGCAGACCAGGAACATATCAGCCCCAGCGCGGAGGGTCTCGACCGCGGCGTCTTCGATCGGCGCGGCAACAAGTACGCCACCCATATCGAGATCGTCGGTGATGATGAGCCCGCGATAGCCGATTTTCTTTCGAAGGATGCCGCTCATCCACTTCTTGGAAAGGGACGCCGGCGCTTTACCCCCCGTCACATGCGGGTAAGCTGCGTGTGCCACCATGACAAACGGCAGCTCGCGTCGCAGCTTTCGATAAGGAACGAGATCTTCCTTCCATAACCGCTTCCACGGCTTATCAATCACCGGCAGTTCATCGTGCGAGTCGAGATTGGCTTCACCCAGCCCGGGAAAGTGCTTGCCGCATCCGAGAACCTCCGATTCGCTCAGCCCCCGCAGGAAAGATCGCGCATATGCAATCGTCTGCTTCGGCTTGGGTGACACGGTGCGTGAGCCGAGCACGCTTGCCGACGGCTCAAGACGCAAGTCAAGAACGGGCGCGAAATCAGTATTGAATCCGAGGGTTCGGACCTCTTCGCCCAGCAAGCGCCCGTGCTTGCGAAAAAGCTTCTTCGACGCCGCAGTCGCAACCTGAGCAACGGAAGGTACGGGCGCGATCACCTCGCGCAGTCGATCGACCGTGCCGCCCTCCATGTCGACGCACAGGAACATCGGCTTCGCGCTGGCCTTTTGCGCTTCGGAGAGCAGAGCGTGGATCTGCTCGGCGTCTTCGAGATTGCGTTTGAAAAGGATTATCCCGCCCGGCTGGAATGTCTCGAGCATGACGCGCAGCCGCTGCGACATGGTCGTGCCCTCAAAGCCCATGATGAGCAATTGCCCAACCTGCCGGCGAAGTTCAAGACTGCGTTTAGTAGGCATGGAATAGAGAAGTGTAACGCGAAGAGAACGGGAATTCAGGTGCGAAGCCAGATGCCTGGCTAGCCCGTCATTCCATCTGCTTCTTAAGCTCGTGCAGCAGATTCAGCGCCTCCAGCGGACTTAGACGGTCAAGATCGGTTTCCTTCAGCCGGTCCACGATCTTTTGCGAAAGCGGCGTGAAAATGGTGAGCTGCATGGGAGCCGGTTCTGCCGCTTCATCGCGCGCCAGATGTTTGACGGCACCGCGCTCGGCGCTCTCATGCTCTGCTAGAACTTCGCGCGCCCGCCGGACCGCCTCCGGCGGCAATCCAGCCAGTTTCGCCACCTCGATACCGTAACTCTTGTCCGCCGCGCCCTCCGCGACCTTGCGCAGAAAAACAATCCCGCCTCCGCTCTCCTTCACCGAGACGTGATAATTCTTCACCCCGCTCAGCCGATCACCCAACTCAGTCAGCTCGTGATAGTGCGTCGCGAAGAGTGTCTTGGCCCGAGTGTTGCCGTGAATGTATTCGATGGCGGCCCATGCAATCGCCAGACCGTCATAGGTCGCGGTACCGCGTCCCACCTCGTCGAGCAGGATCAGCGAGCGTTGCGTCGCAGTGTTAAGAATTGCCGCGGTTTCCGTCATCTCAACCATAAACGTCGAGCGGCCGCGCGCGAGGTTGTCGGCCGCGCCAATGCGGGTGAAGATACGATCCACCAAGCCAAGCCGCGCTGAACGGGCTGGTACGAAGGAACCCATCTGCGCCATCAACACGATGAGCGCCACTTGCCGAAGGTAGGTGGACTTACCGCCCATGTTGGGTCCGGTGATGAGCAGGATGGAGTGGGTGGTGTTGTTGAGATAAAGATCGTTAGGCACGAAGCGTTCCGCGGTGCCCCCGATCTCCATCTGCTCGATAACTGGGTGGCGACCGTCGACAATCTCAATATCCGAACTGTCATCCGGTAATGGGCGGCAGTAATTGCAATTGGCGGCGAGCGAAGCAAATGATGCCAACACATCGATCTCGGCCAGCGCCAGTGCGGTCTGACGAATCCGGCGCGCCTCGGCTGCGATTACAGCGCACAGTTCAGCAAACAAACGCCGCTCGATCTCGACCATCTTCTCCTGAGCGTCGAGCACCTTTACCTCGTATTCCTTCAGCTCTGGCGTGGTGAAGCGCTCAGCGTTTACCAGGGTTTGTTTGCGCTCGTAGTCGCTGGGCGCAAGGTGCAGATTGGCCTTGGAGATCTCAAGGTAGTAGCCAAAGACATTGTTGAACTTGACCTTCAGCGAGCCGATGCCGGTGCGCTGGCGCTCGCGCTGCTCGATCTGCGCGATGTACTGCTTGCTGTTGCGACTAAGTTCGCGCAAATCATCGAGCGTAGTGTCAACCCCCGTGCGGATCACGCCGCCATCGGCCAGCGTCAGCGGCGGTTCGTCTTCCAGCGAGGAAGCGATGCGATCCCGCAGGTCGCCGAGTTCGTCACATTGCTCGTGCAGCGAATGCAATCGTTTCGCCGTGAAGTGCGATAGCGCTGTTCGTAATGCTGGAAGCTTCGCTAATGAAGCCGCCAGCGCCAGCAGATCGCGCGGATTTGCCGTCTCCAGGGTCACACGACTAAGCAAGCGCTCGAGATCGAGAATCCCTTCCATCGATCGGCGTAGTTCTTCGCGGCCGACCAGATCGCGGAGCATGCCTTCGACAGCGTCGAGCCGCAAGTTGATTTCTTCGTCGTCGATCGATGGCCGTAGCATCCATGCGCGTAGCAGACGCTTGCCCATCGGAGTTATCGTGCAATCGAGGCAGCGAAAAAGTGTTGCGTTGTCACCGGAGCCGGCGAAGAGCGGTTCGATCAGCTCCAGATTGCGAACCGTGACGGCATCGAGCACCAGGCAGTTCTGGCGCTCGTAGAAGCCAATGCGATCGACGTGATCGAGCGAGCCGCGCTGCGTCGTGCGGACGTAATGCAGAATCGCTCCAGCTGCTGTCGCCGCAGCAGCGCGGTTCGCCAGTCCAAAACCCTCCAGCGAGAGCACGCCAAAATGATTCTCGACTTGTGGAATGGCGTAGTCGGAAGCGAAAACCCAATCCTCAAGCGGCGTCTCCGCCCAGGTTGCGTTCTCCAGCGATGCCATGCGAGGAGCAGCGGCCGGTTGCGGAGAAGAAAGCCGCGGCTTATCGAACAACGGCAGCGACGACGCGAACAGCACCTCGCGCGGACGCAAGATAAGCAGTTCTTCGCGAATGCGGCGATCGGCGTCTTCTCCCACGAATTCCGTCGCTCGAAACTCGCCGGTGGACAGATCCAGGGCCGCAAAACCCACGGTGTTCCCTGCCCGCACCACGCAGGCCAGAAAGTTGTTCTCCTCAGAGCCGAGATGAGCGTCGGCCGCGGTGCCCGGCGTGACAACACGAGTTACCTCACGCTTCACCAGCGTCTTGGCCATCCGCGGATCTTCTATCTGATCGCAGATAGCGACCTTGAATCCCTTGCGAATTAGCTTGCCGATGTAGTTCTCGGCCGAGTGATAAGGCACGCCGCACATCGGAATCGCAATGCCTTTTTCCTTGTTGCGCGAGGTTAGAGTGATCTGCAGCTCGCGCGCAGCAACCACCGCGTCCTCAAAGAACAGTTCGTAAAAATCGCCCAGCCGAAAAAACAACAGAGCTGTGGGATGTTCCTTCTTGATAGCGGCGTATTGCCGCATCAGCGGCGTGGACGGCTCGGTCATGGCAGGAAAACTGCGCGGATTATAACAGCCGGAACGGACACCGTTTCGCACAACAACGCACGGTGCTACACTGCGTTGTCTTACAGGCATGATCCATGGCAACCATCATAAATTTTGAATGCAGTAAGTGCGGCGAGAAGTATGCTCCGCAGCCCGCGCCCACGATTTGCCCCAAGGATGGCGGGCCGCTTTATGTACGCTACGATCTGGCCGACATCCGTTGGTATCACACACGCGATTCGCTCATCGGCGGCCCGAAAAACATGTGGCGCTATGCCGCGGTTTTTCCTGATGCCGAGCCCGTCACACTGGGCGAGGGATTCACCCCGCTTCTACCCAGCCGCAGGTATCCCAATCTGTTCATCAAAGATGAAGGTCTGAATCCCACTGGCTCCTTCAAGGCGCGCGGGATGGCCGCGGCCATCACCATGTTGCGTCATTACGGTGTGAAGAAGCTGGCTGCGCCCTCGGCGGGAAATGCAGGCGGTGCGCTGGCGGCGTACGCTGCCGCTGCGGGACTCGAGGCCTATGTCTTCATGCCGAAAGACGTGCCAATTGCTAATCGGCTGGAGGTCGAAGCCGCTGGCGCGCATCTCACTCTTGTCGACGGCCTCATCAGCGATTGCGGTCGCATGGTTGCTGAGCGCAAGGAGAAAGAAGGCTGGTTTGATGTTTCCACGTTGAAGGAACCATTTCGCATTGAAGGCAAGAAAACTATGGGCTACGAAGTCGCGGAGCAGATGGACTGGAGCTTGCCCGATGCGATTCTCTACCCCACCGGGGGCGGTGTAGGCCTGATTGGCATGTGGAAAGCCTTCGAGGAGATGGAGCAGCTTGGTTGGATCGAGTCCGGCAAACGACCGAAGATGATCTGCGTACAGGCCGAAGGCTGCGCGCCCATTCCGAAGGCATTGCAGGAGGGAGAAGCCGTCTCGCAGATGTGGCCTGATGCGCATACGCTCGCTGCCGGACTGCGAGTGCCGAAAGCCTACGGCGACTTCATCATCCTCGACATTGTGCGCAAGAGCTGCGGCACGGCAGTTGCTGTCAGCGACGACGCGGTCATGGATGGCGTGAAAGAGATGGCGTCGACCGAGGGCATTTTCCCCGCTCCCGAAGGCGCCGCAGCTCTCGTAGCGTACAAGGAACTTCTGCAAAGCGGATTCCTGACGGCAAATGACAAAGTGGTGCTGTTCAACACCGGCTCCGGATACAAGTATCTCGACGTTTTTGCGAACTATTGGGGAGCGGAGTCGCCGGTAAAGCTGCCGGCCAGGCGGAATATCGGCGGGATTATTGGGCCGTATTGAAAGGAAGCAGTTAGCGATTAGCAATTAGTCGGAAGCGCGCTCCCCAAACTGAAGCGTGTCTCGAGACTACGTAAACATAAACTCCTTGGTCCGCAGATCGCGGATTGTGTCGCGCAGCTTGGCCGCCTGCTCGAATTCGAATCGCTTGGCCGCCTCGCGCATATCGCTCTCCAGCTTCGCAATGTAGGCATTCAACTCTTCCTGTGATTGAAACTCCGGCATGCCTTCGGCTTGATTCGTCAGGTCGGCGTAATCCGCATTGGCGACGGCGACCAGCGTCATGTCGAGCGGTCGTACAATGCTCTCCGGTGTGATGCCGTGCTCCTCATTGTAGGCGCGCTGGATTGCACGGCGCCTGTCGGTTTCGCCCATGGCTCTCTGCATCGACTCGGTCATGGTATCGGCATACAAGATCGCGCGGCCATTGAGATGGCGCGCGCAACGACCCATGGTCTGAATCAAAGATCCGGACGAGCGCAAGAAACCTTCCTTATCCGCATCCAGAATGGCGACCAGTGAGACCTCGGGCAAATCGAGCCCTTCGCGCAGCAGATTGATGCCGATGAGCACATCGAACTCGCCTTTGCGCAGATCGCGTAAAATCTTGATCCGCTCCAGCGTTTCTATCTCCGAGTGCATGTAGCGGCAGCGCACCCCTACCTCGCTGTAGTACTCGGCCAGATCTTCCGCCATGCGCTTGGTTAACGTCGTGACCAACACGCGCTCGCCTTTCTTGGCGCGATCGCGAATCTCATGCAGCAAGTCGTCGATCTGGCCTTTCACCGGACGAACCTCAGCCTCGGGATCAATCAATCCGGTTGGGCGGATGATTTGCTCTACAACGACTCCGGCGGACTTGGTTAGCTCATACGGCCCAGGAGTCGCCGAAACATAGATCGCCTGATTTACGCGGTGTTCGAACTCCTCAAAGGTGAGTGGGCGATTGTCCAGCGCGCTCGGCAGCCGGAAGCCGTACTCAATCAACGTCTGCTTGCGCGAACGATCGCCGTGCCACATGCCGTGCACCTGGGGAATGGTCTGATGCGACTCGTCAATAAAGAGCAGGTATTCGCGAGGCACATAATCCAGCAGCGTGGGCGGCGGCTCGCCGGGCAGACGTCCGGTGAAGTGGCGCGAATAGTTCTCGATGCCGTGGCAGTAGCCCATCTCCTTGATCATCTCGAGATCGAAGCGCGTGCGCTGATGAACCCGCTGAGCCTCCACGATCCTTCCCTGCTTCTCGAGTTCCTTCTCCCACCACCCCAGTTCCTCCAGGATCGACGCGACCGCTGAATTCTTCCGCTCGGGCTTCATCACGTAGTGGGTCTTGGGATAGATGGGCAGGCGGATATGCTTCTGCTTCACTGTGCCGAACAGCGGATCGATTTGCGCCAGCGATTCGACTTCATCGCCCCAAAGCTCGATGCGGTACGCTGAATCGTCGTACGTCGGAAATATCTCGATGATGTCGCCGCGCACGCGAAAAGTTCCGCGCCGGAATTCGCCGTCGGTACGCTCATAAAGAATCTCGACCAGCTTACGAGTGATCTCGTCGCGCTTGATCTTCTGTCCCTTTTCCAGGAACAGGAGCATGCCGTAGTACGCCTCGGGCGAGCCGAGTCCGTAGATGCAGCTTACCGACGCGACGATGATACAGTCACGCCGCTCAAACAGCGACTTGGTGGCCGAGAGGCGCAGCTTGTCGAGCTCGTCGTTGATCGTCGCCTCTTTTTCGATGTAGACGTCACCGGCCGGAATGTAGGCCTCGGGCTGGTAATAGTCGTAATAGGAGACAAAGTACTCAACCGCATTGTGCGGGAAAAACGACTTGAACTCGTGATAGAGTTGCGCCGCAAGCGTCTTGTTGTGCGCCAGGATCAGCGCCGGCCGGTTCACCTGCTCGATGACCTTGGCCATCGTGAACGTCTTGCCCGATCCGGTAACTCCCAGCAGCACCTGATGCTTGTCGCCGTCGGCGACGCCACGGGTCAGAGCCTGGATCGCATTGCCCTGATCGCCCTGCGGTTTGTACGAACTAACGAGTCGGAATTCCATGACCATGATGCCCGTTTAACGGCTCGCGAATCATCGCGAGGCCGCACAGAAGGCAATTTCAGCGGGTGGGCATCTCTTGATTATACGACGCGGGCCAGAACGTCTGGCATCATTGCGCCAACGCGCAATCTCTAGTTTGGTGCTGGTTGCTGATTTGCGTCCTCGCGATTAATATCTCTGCGCTCGCCCTATCGGAGGTCGTGACTATGTGTCCCAAGGCGGCTTGGCTGAATGTAGTTACTCTCGTGATTGCATGCGTTGCATCGGGCCGGCAAGCTTCGGCGCAGCAGATGCCCGCAAACGGCGCGAATACCGGCGGCGATCAGGAAGCCGAAGTCAGGCGGATCGTCGACGGCATCATGCAGCCGTACATCGCTCAGAATAATGTCCGTGGGGCCATCGTCGGCGTCTCGCTGCACGGTCACCGCTACTATTTCCCCTACGGACAGGCAACCGATTCCGGCGCGCCATTCACTCCCGACACGCTGGTCGAGATTGGCTCCTGCACCAAGGTCTACACGACGACTCTGTTCGCGCTGGCGATCAATCGCCATCAGATCGATCCCAACACATCAGCCCAGAAGTACATGCCAAGCGGTTACCGGCTTCGGCCCGAGGCAGAGGCGATGACGCCGCTTGAACTGGCCGACTTTACATCCGGATTGCCGGACGATCCTCCCAACCTGCCGCGCGCCCTCGAGCAGCGCAGCATTGAACACTACACGACGAAGGACTTCCTGAGCTGGGTCTCACATTGGACGCCAAGAACTCCGCTTCCCGCGCCTTACCTGTACTCGAATGCCGGCATCGGACTGCTGAGTTACCTTGTGATGACCGCTACCAGCAAGCAGTGGGATGAGCAGCTCAAGGCCGAGATCCTCGACCCGCTCGGCATGCCGGACACGACGCTGCACCCCAACGCCGAACAGATGAAGCGGATGGCCAAGGGACATCTGCGCAACGGCAGCGATGCACTACCGTGGCCGATCTATGCGTGGTACGCCGCCGGCGGATTGCGCTCCACGGCACGTGACATGCTCAGCTTCGGCGAAGCGAACCTCGGCCACACAGAGGTGAACGGCAGGCCAGTCCCCGCCGAGCTCACGGCCGCAATGCAGCTCGCGCAAAAGCCCATCTACACCATGCCGCGCGGCTTCAGCAAGCAGGCGATGGCATGGGTGAACAATATGGGTAACGGAAGTCCAAATCTGCATCCGGTGATCGTGAAGAACGGCGGCACCGACGGATTCGGAACGGTAATTGCCATCAATCCCACGAAGGATCTCGCGGTCTTCACTGCAGTAAACCAGAGCGGCGCGAATCCCACTCCGAAAGGCGTCGAGATCGCGCGGCATCTGCCGTAAATAGGTTAAGGGTTCACGACGAGATAGCGGGTGAAGAAGGTCAGCGACTCTAGCGCCAGCTGCTTGCGATTCTCTGGCTTGTCGAACATGTGGCCGTCGTCGAGCTTGATGAAGCTGACCTGCACCCCCGCCTGCTTTAGCTTCTCGTAGAGCTCCTGCGCTTGCGCAATAGGAACAGACTGATCCTGCGTGCCATGCACAATCAGGAACGGCGCATCGGACTTCGCGACGTGAGACACAGGCGAGGCGTCACGCCACACGTCCGGGACTTTGTCGTAGGTTCCGCCGAGGAATACTGCCAGAAAAGCATCGCCGTCGGGATCGTGATCCTTGAGAAAATCGCTGGGGCCGCTGACGTCGACCACCGCCTGTACTCGACTTGAGTATTTCGCCAGCGCTCGGTCGGTGTTGTCGCGCGTCTGTTCCATTCCCAACAGGGCTGCCAACTGGGCGCCCGCCGAGTGCCCAAAAGCGCCAATGTGATTGGGATCGATGTTGTACTTTCCGGAGTTGGCGCGCAGCCAACGCACCGCGCGTTGGACGTCATCCAGCTGCGCGGGCCAGCGATTTTCGTTTCCGTGAAGCAGCCGATAATCCACCGATGCGGCCACAAAACCGGAGCGTGCCAAAAAGTTCCCCATGCCTCGCATAGTGCTCTTGTCGGCGTCAACCCAGCCGCCGCCATGAATCAGAACGATCGCGGGCCGTGGGCGGGAACCGCTTTCGGCAGGCAAGTAGAGATCGAGCAGCAGCTTCTCGCCACCTGCATCGCCGTATGGCACATCCTGCTGAACAGAAACCGCACCGGCTGAAACCGGGCCGGCCGGAGCAGGGCTCGGTGGAAGCGGATGCGAGCCTTGTTGGGCCGTGGCTAGGACAACAAGACCCAGAATCACAATCAGCAAGAAACTGCTTCTGAACATTCGAATAATTATATGTGCCAGACCGGTACGGCAGCGCAGAAGACACCCGCAATCGCTTTGTCAAACGTGCCCGCTGGTTTATTCTGTCACTTCTGGCCATCATTACGTAAAGATTCCAGCTGTGCTCATACACGCATTCATATCTACTTATCCGGAAGGTCATCATGAGGATTTTGGTTATTGGCGCAGGCATGATGGGGTGGGCCGTTGCGTTCGACATGGCCCACAGCGAGCAAGTTACGGCGGTTACACTCGCAGACAAAGATGAGCAGCGACTCACTGAAGCTGTTGAGCGGATCTCGCGCCTGACAGGCAGCAACAAACTCACTTCTGCCCAGCTCGATGCCGCCGATACCGGGGCAGCGCTGGACCTGATGCGCGGCCATGACGGCGTGCTCTCGGCGGTTCCTTACTACTTCAACCTCGGTCTGGCCAAGGCCGCAATCCGCGCCGGATGTCACTTTGCCGATCTGGGCGGCAACAACAACATCGTTCAGCAGGAGTTCAAGCGCGAGTTGCAGGCGCAAGCTGCGGGCGTGGCGATTGCCCCAGACTGCGGTCTCTCGCCCGGGATGGCATCCATCCTTGGTGGCGAACTGCTGCGACGTATCGGCGGCAAAGCCGATGCGCTGAAGATCTACGTCGGAGGCCTTCCGCAGCATCCGCACCCACCCTTCAACTACCAACTTGTATTCTCGGTGGAAGGTCTTATCAACGAATACAGCGAACCGGCAAAGGTCCTGCGCGACGGCAAAATCGTTACAGTTGAGCCGCTGACGGAGGTCGAGCCCTTCCACATAGAGGGCTTTCCGGAGCTTGAGGCCTTCCACACCAGCGGAGGCACGTCGACGCTACCGGAGACGTTCCAGGGTCAGGTTGGCGAGTGCTTCGAGAAGACGTTGCGTTATCCCGGTCATGTCGACAAGCTGCGCACCTTGTATGAACTCGGACTGTTCTCCAACGAGAAACGCCGCATCAACGGCGCCATGATCGCTCCGCGGCAGGCAGTGGCTTGCCTTTTCGAAGAGAAGTTCAAGAGCGACGAGCCCGAGGTTACGATTCTTCGGGTCGAGGCTCATCATGAAGACATGATCGCGTCGTTCAGCATGATCGATTACACTGACGCCGCCACGGGCATGACGTCGATGATGCGCACTACTGCATGGCCCGCTTCGATCGTCCTGCAGATGCTTATCGGCGGAAAGATCTCGAAGCGTGGCGGAGTTCACCAGGAGATCGATGTACCGGCCCAGCTGTTCTTAAATGAGATGACGCGGCGCGGAATTGCCATCAACTACCGCATCGAAACGGTACAGGAATTCCGCCAGGAAGCCCTCGCCGCCGCTGCACAGGAGAACTGATTGAGCTTTCTAGATCGGTTGCAGCCATTGGGTCTGCTCGTCATGCGCCTGACGTTGGGCGCGATCATGATTGCCCACGGCTGGCAGAAGATCGCCAGCCACCTGGACGGCTTTATGGGAGCCCTCAGTCACATGGGGATACCCGCATGGATGGCTTACCTGGTCGTCGCTGCTGAGTTTGGCGGCGGCATTCTCGTCGTCGTGGGATTTCTCACCCGCTTCGCCGCATTCGCCATACTCATTGATATGCTGGTGGCGATCTTCAAGGTGGACCTCCACAATGGCCTCACCGGCCAGGGAGGATTCGAATTTCCCCTTGCCTGCGCTACGATCTCGTTCGCCCTGACCTTCTTTGGTGCGGGACCAATCTCGATCGACTGGATGAGGGGCAGCAAGAGCGCGAGATAACGTGCCGGACGTAGAAAATCGCCCGCGGTTCTCACGGGCGATTGCTTCGACTGCGACATTTCCTGACTGGCGGTAACTAGTACTTCGCCAATTCTGCCATCGCCTGGTAAAAATCCTCGGCCTGCGGCAGAATTTCATCCTCCAGGATCGGCTGATAGGCGACGAAGGTGTCTTTCGCTGCTACGCGCTTCACTGGCGCGTCCAGTTCATCGAACAACTCATCTGCGATGCGAGCGGCGATCTCCGCGCCATAGCCCCAGCTCAACATGTCCTCATAGGCAACAAGAACGCGGCTTGTTTTTGCAACCGACGTCGCGATCGCTTCCCAGTCGTAGGGACTGAGCGTTCGCAGATCGATGAGCTCAACACTCACTCCGTTTTCACGCTCGATGCGCTGAGCGGCCTGCAGAGCCCGCGGCACAACGGCTCCATATGTAATGACGGTTAGGTCGTGCCCCGGTCGCACAATCTTGGCCTTGCCGAACGGGATCATGTAGTCGGGACCGGGGTATGGCGCGCGGCCGAAAGTCTCGCGATAAAGCCGCTTGTGTTCGAGGAACAAGACGGGATCGTCACAGCGAATCGCGGTCCGCAGAAGGCCGTTGGCATCCAGCGCATTCGACGGGAAAACAACCCTCATGCCGGGCGTGTGGGTGAAGATACTCTCCCCGCATTGAGAGTGATAGATCGAGCCGCCGGTGAGATAACCGCCAATCGCAACTCGCACTACTGCCGGCGAGGAGAAGTTATTGTTGGAGCGCCAGCGCATCAGCGGCAGCTCGTTGCGAAGCTGCTGCATGGCAGGCCAGATGTAGTCGAAGAACTGAATCTCGACCACTGGCTTCAGACCGCGCGTCGCCATCCCAACAGCGCGGCCAACGATGTTTGCCTCCGCCAGCGGGGAGTTGAAGACGCGATCAGAGCCGTATTCATACTGCAGGCCGGCGGTCAGCTTGAAGACGCCGCCTTTGCCTTTCACTTGCTGAGCCTTCAAATACTCCTCTCGGCTGCAATCGGCGACGTCTTCGCCAAACATCACGATGCGAGGATCGCGCTTCATCTCATCCTTCATGCAAAGATTGATGAGGTCGGCCATCGTCCGCTCAGGACTGGACGTCCCTTTCTCTGACGGAGCGGGATGCACCGCTTCGGTCTGGAACGTCGATGATGTGGGATCGAGGTCAGGCGAGTACACATAGAGCTTGTATGAATCCGGCTGCGGCAACGTAGCCTCAACGGCACGATCGCTTGCCTCCTGGACTTCCGCGTCGACGTCCTTCTCCAGCTCGTCCACGCCCTTCTCATCCAGAATGCCCTCGCGCACAAGAAACAACTGGAAGCGCGTGATGGGATCGCGTTCCACTTCCAGCTTGCGCTCGGATTCAGGGCGGTAAAGCTTCTCATCATCGGAGAGCGAGTGAGAGTAGGGGCGAATCACATGGCCGTGGACAAACGCCGGTCCGTTGCCGGCGCGAATGTAGTCAACCGCCTCCTTGAGCGCCGCGTAGCTCGCGAGCGGGTCGGTACCGTCGAACTCGGCAAAATGAAAATTCGGGAATCCGCTCACCAGCTTGCTGATATTGCCGCCGGCAGTTCCGACCTCGACCGGAACGGAGATCGCGTATTCGTTGTCCTCGATCACAAACAGCACCGGCAACCGCAGGTTCGACGCGGAATTCAGCGCCTCCCAGAACTCGCCCTCACTCGTCGTACCATCCCCGCAGGAAACATAGACCACTTCGTCGCCATGGAACGTTACGTCTTTGAACTGCCGATAATCGCCGCTGGATTTCGCGGCAGATTCAGGATAGCGACTGAAATATCGGCCGGCTTCGGCGCAGCCCACGGCCTGCAGGAACTGCGTTCCCGTCGGCGACGATTGGGTAACAATGTTGAGCTTCTTGTGTCCCCAGTGCGAAGGCATCTGGCGGCCGCCGGAGTTGGGGTCGTCAGCGGCGCCGACGGCCTCCAGCAACTGTTCGTAAGGCGTCATGCCCAGCGTCAGGCAGAGTGCACGGTCGCGATAGTACGGATAGAACCAGTCGTAGCTTGGCCGCAGTACCATTCCGGCAGCCACCATCAGCGCCTCGTGTCCGGCGCCGGAAATCTGGAAGAAAATCTTCTGCTGGCGCTTGAGCAGGATCTCGCGGTCGTCGAGCTTCCGCGAAAGATACATGAGCCGGTAAATCTTAATGAGCTGATCGGAAGTCAGCCCTTCATATTTTCCTGCCGTCATCGCGGCAGTCTTAGGCGCTGCTTTGGTGGTTGCCATCCGTTACCTCTGGGGTGAAATGCGAGGCCCGAAATTGCGGGTCAAAGACCTTGGGTTATTGTAAATGCTGATCCGCGTTGCCTCTCCCTGGAATAGCTGTTCGGCCAGATCCGTCAGTTTTCCGCCGTCGCGGCTCGCTATACTGAAAGAGCGATGATACGTGTTTCCCGTCCCATTCCGCTCGACAGAATCAAGCTTGTCTTATTCGATTTGGATGGGACGTTGATCGATTCAGAGCGTGACCTGGCCGCATCGGTCAATGCCATGCTGCTCAAGTACGGGCGTAATGAGTTGCCGATGGACGTCATCGGCACGTACATCGGGGACGGCGCGCCCATGCTGATCCGCCGAGCCCTTGGCGACCCTGCCGATCGGGATTTCCTGCAGGAGGCTCTCAACTACTTTTTGCTTCATTACCGTGAGCACAAACTCGACAGCACGCGTGAGTACGAAGGAATACAAAACGCCCTGAAACAGATCGGCCAAGCCAATGGGCGCCAGCGGAAGCTCGCCGTGCTAACCAATAAGCCGGTCAGGGTGTCGCGCGACATTCTCGCGGGGCTAGGGTTGGCTGGAAGCTTCTATCAGGTATATGGCGGAAACAGTTTCGAAACGAAGAAGCCCGATCCTTTGGGAGCGAATACCTTGATGCGCGAAGCCGACGCACAACCCGAGGACACGGTGATGGTGGGCGACTCGCAGGTTGATATTCTGACTGCACGCAATGCTGGGATGTGGAGCGTCGGAGTGACCTATGGCTTCGCCCCACGCACCTTGGAGCAAGTCGTCCCCGACGTGCTAGTCGACACTCCTGCAGAACTTGCGCAGGCGCTGGCAGAGAGCGCATAACCGATGGCCCACCGCAGCACCAAGTCTTCTCCCTTTCGTGACGGCTTTGCCGCGCTATGGCACGAGCCGGCACTGCTGGCGGCTGAGCTGGCCTGGCGCTGGTGTTTCGGTTTGTCAGCATGGATTCTAGGGATTGTCTCGGTCCGTCTCTTTCTCGATAGCCTGACCGTCAGGCCGGTAGACCAGTTCCTATTGCGTACAATGCAGCCGATTCTGCTCGTTGACGCGCTGCAGCACATCTTTCGCGGAAGCCTCTCGCGATTTCTACTTGAACAGACGGTTCTTTTGCTAGGCCTGATACTGCTCTGGGCGCTGGCTGCGACGGCGGGACGTACCGCTACGCTACGCCGTTTGGTCGCGATGTTCAGAATCGAGCCGGATGACGATTCAGAATCGATGCAATGGAATCTTGGTCCGATTTTCGTTCTGCAACTGCTGCGCGCGATGTGGTCGCTCATAGCATTTGGCACGGCGATCGGGTTATGGCTTTATGGCGTGGCCATGGCAAGCAACGGCCATGCGCTGCGTGCAGCTCTTGCCCTGTCGTTCGGAGTATGCGGGGCTTTCCTGCTGGGGGTGACGCTGAATTGGTATCTGGGCATCGCGCCACTGTTTTGCGTGCGCAACGCTGCGAGCGCAAGGGAAGCACTGGATCAGGCCATCGACTTTTCCCAAGACCATGCCGGACGTTTGTCCCTGCTGGCCTTTGGATTTTTCTTGCTACGAACATTCTGGGCGGGAATGATGTGGCTGGCGTTCCTCACGCCGCTGTCGTGGTCAGCAAGGATTGGAGAGCGACCGACGGCGCTGCTGATGGGATTGATTGCTTTGGTTTATTTTGCTGGAGCTGATCTGTTGTACCTGGCGCGACTCGGAGCGTATGTCTCGCTGGCGGAAGATCATCCAAGTCCGTCTTCACCTGAGCTAGCTAGTGCTCCCGAACCACCCCCGTCGTACGTTAGTTGGCCAATTGCAGAGACGCCGCTTCCCTCTTTGCCGCCGCAATGACCAACGAAGCGTTCTTTTCAACAATCGCGCGAAACGCTGGGGGAATGGGCCGCCAACTCGATTGCGACTTCCAACTCATATTCCCGCGCGCTCTCCAGCAGCACGTCATAAGCGATCGTTTCCTTTAATCCGAGTTCGTCGAGCGCGGCTACCATCTCGTCGTAATCGAGTGCCTTGCCGTCCCAGCCCGTGACGTTCTCCATGAAACTGACGCCTTTCCCTTTGACGGTATTGGCGATGATCACCGTCGGCTTACCGAGCACGGGCACGCCCTTCGCTTTCTGCAACGCGCTTACGACCTGCTGAACGTCGTGACCATCGATTTCGATTACTTCCCAGCCGAAGCCGCGATATCGCTTCTCGAGTGGCTCAACGTTCCTTACGCCTTTGATCCGGCTGTCGGTCTGCATCCGGTTGCGATCGATGATGGCGACGAGGTTGTCGAGCTTGTAGCGCGATGCCTCCATCGCAGGCTCCCAGATGTTCCCTTCCTGCTGCTCACCGTCCATGACGCAGAAGACCGTGTGCTCGTCGTGATCTAGTTTGCCGGACGAGGCGAGTCCTGCAGCAATGCCGAGACCTTGGCCGAGCGATCCGCGGGATACTTCGGCACCAGGCAGCTTCGGCTTATGAAGATAACCCTGGAACGGTGAATAGGGCTCGCGCAGCGTGACCACGTCTTCGATGGGAAAATATCCGGCGAATGCCAGGCCTAGATAAAGAGCCCGGACTTTGTGCCCAGCCGACCAGATAACGCAGTCGCGATGCGACCATTCAGGATTGTTGGGATCGTGCATCGCAACTTTGAGATAAAGCGCCGCAACGATTTCCATCATGGAGAGCGTTCCGCTAGCTGGTCCGGAGCCAGCAGCACAAAGGGCCACCAGATCATATCCCCGCATCAGGCGGGCAGCTTCTTTCAGTTCCTCCAACGAAAAATCGCGCACCACGGCTTTCGAAAAAGCATTCACCAACGGCATGACAAATCCTTGACAACGGCACTTAGCCGTTGGCGGTTAGCACTTAGCAGTTGGCCAAACCCAGCTATTGCGAAATGCCAAGTGCTAAATGCCAACGGCTCGTTTGGGACCCGATAGGCAAGGCTAGGCGGTTGGAGAACATGGGTCTGTGAGATAGATCACGTTGGGTTGTGAGGCGTAAGCGGATCACAATTGACCCGGCGAAATGACCGATACGTCAGAGAGCGAAATGAGTGGAGCCCACCTTCACTGCGTGGTCGGCATGGCTAACCTGTTCCTCCCTGTTTGGAACCAGATCCCGATATTTTACGTTTCTTCACAGCGCCCGACTTTCTTGCAGCATACAATGTTCCCCTGATCGAGGCGAAGATGCAGACTGCAGACGCCGTCATCGTGGGCGGCGGAATTGTGGGGGCCAGCGTTGCGTGGCATTTGACCGAGGCCGGGTGTCGGAACGTGCTCATTGTGGAGCGCGAGTCGCATCAGGGCAAAGGGTCCACCGGCAAGAGTATGGGGGGCGTGCGCGCGCAATTCGCCACCAAGCCCAACATTCAGATGTCACTGTACTCGATTCCCTTCTACGCCTCGTTCGAGGAGCGACTGGGACATCCTTCCGGATACTGCGATCAGGGATATCTGTTCGTCGCGACCAAGCCAACGCATCTCGAGTATTTGCAAACCAACCAGGCACTGCAAAAGTCGCTGGGACTGACGCAAGCCCGAATGTTGACGCACGAAGAGATTGTCAGCATCGTTCCGCAATTGCGTGCAGATGACGTCCTGGGAGGATCATTCTGCCCGACCGATGGTTTCGTCGACCCATACAGCGTGATGGTCGGCTTTACCACCCGGGCGTGCGAACAGGGAGCGACACTGTGGCGCTCGACCGAGGTCACAGGGATACTTAGGAACGCCAGCGGAATCGCAGGCGTAGAAACCTCGCGCGGTCCAGTGAGCACGCGGATCGTGGTGAATGCGGCTGGGCCATGGGCTGCCGAGATTGCGGCGCTTGCGGGAGTCAAGCTTCCGGTCGAGCCGATGCGCCGAATGCTGATTCCGACCGAGCCATTCGATGGCGTCTCGCACAAAGTGCCGATGGTCGTCGACATGACCACCGGCTTTCACTTCCGTCCCGAGAGCCTGGGCTTTCTGCTGGCCTGGAACGATCCTCAGGAGAGGACCGGATTCAACACCAACTTCAAACCCTCGTTCATCGAGAAGGTGTTGACGCTGGCAGCCGATCGCGTCCCCTGCTTCGAAAACCTCGCAGTGAATCCAAAGCGCGCGTGGGCAGGTTTATACGAGATGTCGCCCGATCATCACGCGATCATTGGTCCAGTGGAAGAGGCGCCGGGTTTCTTTTGCGCGAATGGCTTCAGCGGACATGGGGTGATGCATTCGCCGGCGACCGGCAGGATGGTTGCGGATTTAATTGTCCAAGGAAAGACAGACGTGATCGACAACGTAGAGGTATTGAGCCCGGCGCGTTTTGCCAGAGGCGAGTTGTTGCATGAAACGGCAGTGCTGTAGTTAAATTCGGCAGGCTATGCCGACAACGGGTTCGGTGGAAGAAAAAGCAGCTTCAGCAGCTTCGTTCAAGAATGCAACGCGCGTCCAAGTCAGCTTCGTCACCGTGGCGGAGAAGCTTGTGCTGGCCTGGTTTGCAGCGCGCATGCCGGCTTGGGTGAACTCCGATCATCTGACCGTGCTGGGCTTCGCGGCGCAGATCATGGTAGGCGTTAGCTATGCGTTGTCACGCTACAACCGGCAATGGCTGTTATGGGGTGTGCTCTTCTTGGCAGTTAACTGGTTCGGCGACAGCCTTGACGGGACGCTGGCACGATTTCGCAATCGCCAGCGACCGCGCTACGGCTTTTATGTGGATCATGTGATCGATGCGATCGGCTCAACGGCTCTGATGGTAGGACTTGCAGTCTCCGGCTATATGACGCCCATTGTCGCCATGGGCCTTCTCGTGGCATTCTTATTGCTAGCCATTGAGACGTACTTGGCAACGTACACGGTCGGGAAGTTCCATCTATCGTTCTTCAACCTGGGACCGACCGAAATTCGTATCATCCTAGCCATCGGTAACGTTGCGCTCTACGTGCGCGGGCCGTGGTCGCACCTCGCGGGGCACAGGTTTCTACTGTTTGATGTGGGGGCGGTCGTCGCAATCATTGGAATGGGGACCATGTTTTTTTACGCAGCAATCAAGCATACGGTGCAGCTCTACCGCGAAGAGCGACTCTCGTGACCATCCGCAACTCAACCCAGAGATGGGCACATCTGATTCGCCGCCTGGTGAAGTTCCACATGGTGGGCGCCGTCGGCATTGGTGTTCAGCTTTGCTTCCTCTTCCTGTTCAAAACGCTGTTGCACCTGAACTATCTTCTCGCGACCGGCTTGGCAGTGGAATGTGCGGTCCTTCACAATTTCCTCTGGCACGAACATTTCACGTGGGCCGACCGACGCGAAAGCCGCTCGGGAATGTTGCGACGGCTCCTCCGCTTCAACTTCACCACCGGCATGATCTCAATTGTCGGGAATCTGCTTCTAATGCGCCTTCTGGTAGGCTCGCTGCATCTGCAATACATGGTCGCCAATCTTCTGACGATCGGTTGTTGCTCACTGGCGAATTTTTGGGCCAGCGACAGGATGGTCTTCCAGCCCGAAGTGAGCGGTGATTAGAGTTGTGAGCGAAACGAAGGCAGCGATCCGCCCTGCCACACCCTCCGACATTTCTCAAATCGTTGATCTGATCAACCGCGCGTTTGCGGTCGAGCGATTCTTCAAAAGCGGAGATCGCACCGACTCTGAGCAAGTCCGGCAGATGATGGAGCAGGGTACGTTTCTGCTGTTGGAAAACAACGGTGACCCCGTGGCCTGCGTCTTCATAAAGGTAACGGGCGATCGCGGATATATCGGCACGCTTTCCGTTGATCCTGTGCACCAGAGGTCCGGTCTCGGCATACGTATGATGCGCGAGGCTGAGGAATACTGCCGTCGGGCTGGCTGCAAGGTAGTAGACATTCGAATCGTCAACCTTCGCACGGAGTTGCCGGCGATCTATCGCAAGTTTGGATTTGTCGAGACTGGCACGCAGTCGGCCGAGGTCATCAAGAACGCCACCCGGCCGATCCACTTCATCACGATGTCGAAGCCGTTAAGAAGTTGAAGGAACCATGACGATCCCCAGCATCAAGCTAAAGCACACCGATCTGGAAGTCTCACGCTACTGCTTCGGAACCATGACATTCGGCAAGCCTCTGGATCAAGCAGGCTCAACGCAACTCGTAAATCGTTGCATTGAAGCGGGCATCAACTTTTTCGATACAGCGAACATGTATCAGCACGGTATTGCCGAGACGATGCTGGGCCATGCCATCAAAGGCAAGCGCGACCAACTCGTAATTGCCAGCAAGGTGTTCTTCAAGATGGGCGAGGAGCCGGATCAGCAGGGACTTTCGCGCAAAGCCATCGTGAAAGCCATCGACGAAAGCCTGCAGCGGCTGGGCACTGATTATCTCGACGTCTACTACTTCCACGCGCCGGACCACGGCGTTCCCGTCGAGGAGTCTCTGGATGCGATGCAGTCCCTTGTGAAGCAGGGCAAGGTGCGCTATCCAGCGTCATCGAATTACGCCGGTTGGGAGGTGGTGCAGATGCTCTGCCTGGGCAAAGAGCGAGGCTGGCATGCGCCTCACATTTCGCAGCCTATGTACAACCTGCTGGCGCGCGGCATTGAGCAAGAATATCTGCCCATGTGCAAGGAGTTCGGCGTCTCGACAGTTGTCTACAATCCGCTCGCCGGAGGCCTGCTCACGGGCAAGCATAAGCAAGAGAAGTTCACACCTGGCACGCGCTTCGATAACAACAAGCTCTATCAGGACCGCTATTGGCACGATCAGTATTTCCAGTCGGTGGATCAGCTCCGCAAGGTCGCAAAGTCCGCGGGGCGATCGCCGGTGAGCCTGGCGCTGAATTGGCTGTTGCACCACACCGCCAGCGATTGCATCATCCTGGGCGCATCACGGCTCGATCAGTTGAATGAGAATCTGGCGACGGTCGACGATGGGCCGTTGAGCGACGACGTGCTCAAAGCCTGCGACGAAATCTGGCGGAATTTGCGCGGGCCTCTACCGGTATACAACCGTTAGGCGTTCTATTGCTCGGGCAGCACGGGCAGATCCAATTTGTTCACCGCACCGCGGTCGTCGCGCAGCTTCACATATAACTCCTGCCCGCTGGGATGCGGTACGTTGAGAGCTGAGCCGGCGAATCCATCAGGCACCGGCGTGCTTTGCTGGAACTGCGGATCAGTCGCAACCGAATCCAACAAGTACAAACTCGTTCCACTCAGCGTGCATTGCTTGTCCGGTGAATCGGGGCAGCGCAACTCCTGGAGCTTCGGCAATCTCACCAAGGTCGCCAGCGGCTGCCAATCGCCCTTCTCGCCATCAGCAGCGACTGGCCGGAAGCGCAGCGGCCCAAATGCCGAGACCCCCAGGCTCTTTGCCGGATCGATAACAGCCAGCACCGTCTGGGCATCCTGCAACATGAGTGTGCCGTCGGATACGCTCAGCATGGTGTGAGCGGAATCATCGGCAGTCGCCACCTCGATCATCTGGTTGCGCGGGAACGCTGCTGGAACTTGACTCTTCAACGCAAATGAAAGCTGCGCGTTCTGCGGTAGCTCATCCGCATCCCCCAGATGGATCGGAGAAGACGAGCTCGATGCATCCGCCTGAATCGTCTTGCTAATCAATGTAACCTTCGGTCGCGGCGCTTGTATCGTCGACATCAATTCCAGCACGCGCCCGTCCTTCAAGCTGACGTGTGCAGTCTGCTTTGTGTTCGGACGCAGTTCGCTGACGTCCGCGGAATCCGGCGCAACCATTTGCAGCTCATCCTGATTGTCGGCGCGCGTGAGATTTCCAGGCGTGAACTTAAGGCCGTTCATTTCCAGACTTGCGACGTCATCGAGACGTGTTCCCTTCAGCACACCGTAATGATCTCCAGCATCGATCGTGAAACTGTTGAGATGACCCGCGTCGGTATAACTGTGCAATGCTACGTCGTCGGGCTTCGCCAGTCCGAACTGCTTCACCAGCAACGTCAGCGGGCCGGGCTTGGCGCCCTTCAGTGAAATGTCGACCTGTAGCTCGCCCGGCTTGACCACTTTATGGGTCGTCTTCAGCTTACTGCCCTGCTGATCTTCGACGGTCACTGTATCCACGCAGACCGCTGAGTCGGACTTGAAATGCAGAGTGTCGTCGCGACCGACGACCAGGGCGCTCTGGTCATCTGAAGCCAGGACCCAGTTTCCCGGCTGCGAAGTTCGTAGCGAGAACGTTGGCCCTTGGAAGGAGTCGAAGCCCCACTGGCCTTTTACCGTGCCACTGACCTCGGGCCCGAGTTTGGCGAAATCGGCAGCGGTCGGAGTCGGCGGCGGGTTGGAATCGGCGCTCGTATTGATCTTCGAATCCGTGTCGATAACCAGCCCGCCGCGCGCCGCATCGGCTTTCAGAGGAATCTCCATTGAGGCGCCGGACTTGCTCCAGACGTGAAGAACCAAACTGTGGGCTAACGGCGTGGAGAAAACCAATGGAGCGCCGTCAACTGGAAGCGAGACGGCCGAGTTTTGCAGACAGTGCACGCCTTTGGAATCTACTGCGCGTAACGGTGGCAGTTTTGCGGCCTCTACTGGCGGTAGGGCAATGACCATCACCGACTTCGGCTTCTCAAATGACGGCGGAGAGTTCAGCTGCAAGTTGAGTTGATCGGACTTGGGAAGCGCGAGCGCGGGAATGTACTGGTACTCCGGATTGCGGAAGCTGGTCATCAGCCGCACTACATCGACGATCGCTCCGACATACGGGCTGTAATAGCCGGCTCCCGCCCAGGGAGTGCTGCTCATCTGGCCAGCGATGTCGGCCGATGGGCCATTGGCCAGCTCCGCAACCATCGACTGGCTATGGGCGTCGTCGAGCACAAGATTGTCGCCATGCTGCGTCAAACATGCGGCTTGTTCATCGAGTGGCTTCTTGAAGCAGTCGTCATCCAGCTTGATATTCAAGCTGCGCGCCAGCAGAGTCGTTTCGTCCTTGAGTTCACTGGGATCGTTGTTCGAAACACTCCTGACGGCATTCAGATAAGCATCGAGTCGCGAGCGATCCAGAGCGGCGGCATTGAGGTCGAGCGAAGCGCGTACAAAAGCTCCCGGTTTGCCACGAACATTCGAGCGAAGAGTGCTGAAATCACCACCGCTCTCGGGAGCGAGAAACAGCAGCACCTGTTGTGCGCCTTTCGGGACGGTGACCATCACGCCCTCGTCGCGCACACGTTTGTTCCAGGCTTCGATTTTGGTGAACCAGTTTTCCGGAGGCGGATTGGTGCTGCCGCGAAGGAACGACACGATGATGAGGTAGTGCGCGCTCTGTGTCTCCGGAAAAGCCGGGTGGATCCACAGCCGGTCGCCCTCCTGCAGATTCGGCACATCGGCGACGGGTAATTCCGTGCCTCCCCGCGTTACACGTACCTCGACGCGCGGACCGGGCAGGTCGAACGCGGCGGTATCGGCGCGGAGGAACGTGGGCAGAAACAAGAGGAACAGGAGAACTACACGTACAAAAGGCAAACGCAAAGCCATGTCATTATTTTAGAAGCAAAAAGAGGGTCGATGGGTGGATGGAGAAGTGTCACTATCAGCCTAATTCTGACATTTCAGTTCTGGCTGAAACGTGTTTGAAACGCTTCCGTTTATGCTTGAGGTATGAATACCAAATATCCGCTGGCTTCAACTGCCGCGCTGATCGCCGATCCTGCACGGGCAGCAATGCTAACCGTACTGCTGGACGGCAGCTCCATGCCTGCGGGAGAGCTGGCGCGAGTGGCGGGAGTTTCTGCGCAGTCGGCCAGTATGCACCTGGGGCAACTGGTTGAGGGCGGATTCCTCGTCGCCTCCCGACGTGGCCGTCATCGCTACTATCGCATGACCAAGCCGGAGGTAGCGCATGCCGTCGAATCCCTGGGCGCGATCTCGACCTTGGAACGGTACAAACCCAGCGGCGCCGATCAGGCTCTTTGCTACGCGCGCACCTGCTATGACCATCTCGCTGGTGAGTTGGCAATTCAATTGAGAGCTGCCTTCGAACGCAATGGTCTGCTTATCTCGCGCGGCGACAGAGACTACGACTTGACGCGACGCGGCGAAGAGTTTCTCGGCAAGTGGAAGATCGATGCCAATGCGCTTCGGCAGTCGCGCAGGAACTTTGCCCGTCGCTGCCTGGATTGGACGGAGAGGCAGGACCATCTCGCTGGTTCGCTCGGGGCAGCGATCTGCTACAGGCTTCTAGAGCTGCACTGGATCACCCGTGACAAGCACAGCCGCGCAGTCCACCTGTCGCTAACTGGGCGACAACAGCTGACCAAACTGTTGCAGCTGCCTGCGCGGTAAGTCTGCTCTTCGCATCGCTCCGTGCGCTCGCACAATTCATGTGCGGCTGAAACTTACCATCCTCCTGCGAATTATTTTGAATGACTGAGGAGAGACGATGATTACCGTCTGCATTCGCTACACGATCGACATCCGCAAGCACCGCGACTTTGAGCAGTACGCGCGCAACTGGCCTGAGCCGATCCGGCGGTGCGGTGGGCAGCTGCTCGGTTACTTTCTGCCGACCAAGATGGCTGGGCCAACGAGCATAGCGTACGCACTGATCAACTTCGCAAGTCTGGCAGACTACGAGAAATATCGCGAGGCCCTCATGCAAGATGAAGGGGCGAAAGAGAACTTCGCATTGGCCGATCGTTCGGAGTGCATTCTGATCGAGGACCGCTCAATGCTGCAGCAAGTGAGCTGATAGAGGCTGTGGGTCTCCCAGACCTACACTGCTGATGTAAGATACGGTGCTCCGGCGGAGGGAGCACCGTATCGGGGATTCAGCCACAATCTCCAGACTTGTTGAGAAGTACAAGGCCTATCAGCGTCGGGCGGAGTTCTGGAAAAGCGTACCCGCACGATCGCTGCTGGTTCTCTATGCCGGTATTTTCTGGCTATTCGCGACCATAGCCATCCTGGTCATGATGACCCGGGCTACTCGTATCACTTCGGCCCAGATCTTCTCCTATGTGCTCTTGTGTGGCGGAGTTGCGGTCCTGTACGCGATTGTAGCGCTGAGGCGAAGGTACATTCTGATGCTGCCTATCGCAGTTATCCAGGTGGCAGGATTCCAGTGGCTCGATCACGTAATTTCACGCGGCCCAAGGCTTATTGATCCCGCTTCAGGTCTGCCATCCCAACTCCAGACGCTGAGCCTGATCGGCAGCCTCACCTTGGCAGCGGGGTACAGCTGTTTCTTCGTGTTCTTCAATCGCGAAGGTGTGCGCTATTTTGGTGCTCATACCGAAATCGCCCTGGCCCGCGAACTTCATCAGGCGTTGGTGCCGGAGATCAATCAACAGATTGGTGGTTTCGAAATCTACGGGGCATCGGTACCCAGTGGCGAAGTTGGCGGCGATCTGGTCGATCTGATGCGGTCGGCCGATGGGTGGACCGCCTATGTGGCGGACGTTTCCGGCCACGGCGTCTCTCCCGGCGTGCTGATGGCCATGTTTAAGGCAACCGTGCATACGCTTCTTCTGAGTGGATGTGACGGAGCAAAATTGTTGGATGGCATCCATCAGACTTTGTATCCGCTGAAGACCCACAAGATGTTTGTGACAGCAGGCTTTTTGCAGGAACGCTCCGGCCGCCTCAGCTTGTCGTTAGCCGGACATCCGGCCTTGCTGCGCTTCCAGCGGCGCGTGGGTTGTACTTCCGAATATCCAGCTCAGGATCTTCCCTTGGGAATTCTTCCCCAGCAGAGCTTCACGACGCGAGAGATTGACTGTGAGCCGGGAGATATCCTGCTGCTGTTAACGGACGGCATCACCGAAGCCGCCGACCGGCACGGCGTTGAATTAGGAGTTGAGCCCATCAAGTCGGGCTTGCTGCAATGGGCGGACTTGCCGCTGGCCCAGGTGTTCCAGAATATACGAGGGCTTGCCACTAGCTTGGGCAAGCAAGAAGACGATCAGACGGATGCTCCTGGTTCGCCGTTTGAGCTAGGGTTGGTTGGGGGAGCGATCCAGAGAATGCTTCGAACAGGCTCGGTGGAAATGGAAAAGGCTGTGACTTTGGTTATGCTCTAGCCGCCAACTCCTGCGAGGGAGCCACCGGCGTGGATGCATGCACCGTCACAGCCTCTTGATGCGATCACCGCTTTCGCGGTTCCAAACCCCGGCTGACACCTCGCAGTGCAGTCGGTTTTTTCGGGTCTGGCGGTTGCCCCGAGTCGCCTCGCTCAACCGATCACTCAGCTTACTTCGGGCTGGCTACGATTTGTTGCCCGCCCTTTTCTGCCGTCGACGAGAGCCATCCTAACCGAGGATTAACAATTGTCAACGCCCAAGGTTGGTGCAAATACAACTTATTTCAATGTGGGAATTTTTACTGGCAAATGAAAGAATGCAGTGCAGTTTTGGTAACGCGCGAAAAATATTCAACCTCAATTCACACCTTTTTCACAGAAAGATGGCGTTGCGGTAACCCGATTCGGGGAGAATCGAATCTGATTCTTGACGAACCGCAGGTTCTGAAGCATCTTTAGATGGAGCAGGAGTTGAATGTCCGATCTGATTGCGTATGTTGACGGCGGCTCCCACGGAAATCCGGGACCGTCGGGCATTGGGGTGGTCATTGAAGGCTCCGATGGCGAGACCACCTGCATCGCGAAGTGGATTGGGCATCAGGACAACAACGTTGCAGAGTACGTCGCTTTGCTGGAGGCGCTGCAGCATGCTGTTGAAGCGAAAGCCGAGAAGCTGTGCGTGTTCTCGGACTCCGAGGTGGTCGTCAAGCAGATGACGGGCGAGTACTCCTGCCGCAGCCCGCGTCTTCATTCCCTCAACTGGACCTGCCGCAAGCTGGCGCGTGCGTTTCACTTCTCGATCTCCTACATCCCTCGCGAGCAGAACTGCCAGGCGAATGAACTCGCCAACCAGGCGGCGAAGTACCGACAGTAGCCGGCATTCGCCGAATCAGCGGAAAACCTCCTTTTCCGGCGGTTGGGAGGAAGTGCCGTCTCTAAGGACGGCGCTTCCGCCGATCGTCGAAATTAGACCCTGTGCTCATGGCGCACAAGCCACTCTGGCATCCACCCTCGGTGGCATACCGCTTGTGTGACCCTCGTCACTGCACCAATGTTCGAAAAGCGACAGCATGGAGCTTACGCAAGAGGACATTTCCATGCCAAGCAAGACGATCATCGAGCCCTTTCGCATCAAGAGCGTCGAACCCATCCGCTGGACCACGCGTGAGCAGCGTGAAGAACTTCTGCGGGCCGCACATTACAACCTGTTTCTACTTCCCGCGGATGATGTCCTTATCGATCTGCTGACCGATTCCGGTACTGGCGCCATGTCGACGCGGCAGTGGGCAGCGATTATGCAAGGCGACGAAAGCTACGCCGGCAGCCGCAGTTTCGATCGGTTTCGCGACTCCATCAAGGACATCTTCGGCTACCATCACGTGATTCCCACGCACCAGGGACGCGCGGCGGAGCGAATTCTGTTCAGCGTTGCCTGCAAGACGGGTGACGTCATCCCCAACAATGCGCATTTTGATACGACGCGAGCTAACATTGAATTCATCGGCGCCGAGGCCGTGGACTTGCCGATCGCGGAAGCGCGTCAACCGGCAAAGTGGCATCCCTTCAAGGGCAACATGGACGTCGCTGCTCTGGAAGAATTGATTGGCCGTGTAGGTCGGGAGCGCATTCCGCTGGTGATGATCACGATCACCAATAACTCCGGCGGCGGTCAGCCGGTGTCGATGGAGAACGTTCGCGCGGTGAGTGCCGTGTGCCGTAAACACCGCATCCCGCTTTACTTTGATGCCTGTCGCTTCGCGGAAAATGCCTACTTCATCAAGCTGCGCGAAGACGGCTACGCTGACAAGACGCCGAAACAGATCGCGCAGGAAATGTTTGCGTTGGGCGATGGCTGCACCATGTCGGCGAAGAAGGACGGCATGGCAAATATTGGCGGCTTCCTTTGCACCAATGATGGCGTTTTGGCCGCGCAGGAAAAGGATCTGCTGATTCTGACAGAGGGCTATCCGACGTACGGAGGACTAGCAGGACGCGATCTGGAGGCCGTGGCCGTCGGCTTACAGGAGTCACTCGAAGAAGACTATCTCCGCTATCGCATCGCGTCCACAGCGTATCTGGGCGATCACTTTGCTAACGGAGGGGTCCCAATCATCCAGCCACCGGGCGGTCACGCCATATACCTCGACGCGCGGGCATTTCTGCCCCACATCCCGCTGGATCAGTTCCCCGGCGTGGCGCTGGCGGCGGAACTGTATTTGGAAGGCGGCATCCGCTCGGTGGAAATTGGCACGCTGATGTTCGGCGCGGCTGCCACCATGGATCTGGTGCGACTGGCGATTCCGCGTCGCGTTTACACCCAAAGTCATGTGGATTACGTGATCGAAGTCGTGCTGGCGGTGTGGCAACGTCGCCAGGAAATCCGGGGTATGAAGCTGACCTATCAAGCGCCATTTCTACGTCACTTCACCGCCTATCTTGAGCCGATCAAGGCAGAGGTTGCGCAGTTGGTCGAGTGCGTGTAGCGCGGCCTTCCAGGTAGTGCGGCGCTTCAGCGCCGCGTTCACAGCACAGCTCGAACCACTGCGACCAGTAGGGGGCAATGCCAACGCGGGCCTGAAGGCCCGCACTACCCGATCCGCGCCACGACTACGTGCGTTCTCTTACTGTCCACACACCGGTACCGACGTTAGTGTCGTCTCGGGCAGCGGCTGTAGGTTTTGCTGCGTAAGCTGTGCATTCATCGTGGGCAGGTCTTGCTTCATCAAGTCCGACCATTGCTGTGCCAACTTCGTCAGGTCCCCACAATAATCGTTGTAAGCGGTATGCATCGCGGTGGTAGGCGCCGCATCAGCCTGATCCACTGCTTCGGAAAGATAAGCGAACTCCGAATTCATCAGCGTAAAGGTTGGCTTGGGTTTGCCAAAGCCGCCAAATCCGCGCTGGATCTCACCCTGAATCTTCATCGCCTTCGCATCGAAGTCGTTCAATGCCTGCAGGGCTGCTTTCGCCTGATCGTTCTTCTCAAGCGCAGCTTTACGCTGGACGACCTCGCTTTGGAACTTTGCGGCTTGTTCATGGAAGTCATAGCTCTGCGTGACGAGGCTGTCGATCTTCTGGGCGAACTCGAGTTGCTGTTGGAGATCGGCTTGCGTCACCTTGAGGCGCGGATCCATCTCCACGATCAGCGGCTGCTTGTAGGTCTTGCCATCGACGGTCAGCCTTACTTCGTACTTGCCGGGGACAACGAATGGTCCCTGCGGCTCCGCATGTGTCCGCTCGTAAAGCGCCGAGATCGGATAGGTGTGCTGGATCGCGGGCGGCGAGGCGTATCGCAGGTCCCAAACGTGTCGATTCATTCCAGCATTCTTCGGCAGTGGCGTCGGATGATAGAGCCAGTAACTGGGAACGGGCGGCGGCTCTTCTGAACGTACCGGTTCTGGAGTGCTTGAAAGCTGACGAACCAACTGTCCGTGCTGATCGTAGATCGCGACCGTGACTTCGCTCGACGGTGCGGACTTGAAGTAGTAATCCAGAATCGCGCCGGTCGGCGGATTGTCGCCGGCCGGCATCTCCGGCAGCAGCGGAGTGTCCTGGTTCATGTCGTTGCGCAGGCGAATGGCCCTCGCGGGGCGGAACAGGTAGACATTCGACTTTGCCACCTGCTCGTTGATCTGCCGCAACGGTGACAAGTCGTCGAGAACCCAGAAGGCGCGGCCATAGGTCGCCGCAACCAGATCGTCGCCATGAACCACCATGTCGCGCACCGAGACGGTCGGCATATTCTGCTGCAATGTTCCCCACTGATTGCCGTCGTCGAATGAAACGAACGGGCCGTTTTCCGTTCCCGAATAGAGCAGACCCCTGCGCTTAGGATCTTCGCGTACAACTTTGACGAAGCTGAAATCGGGGATGCCGGAGACGATCTCCTGCCAGCTCTTGCCGTAATCGCTGGTGCGAAAGATGTGCGGCTTGAAATCATTGCCCTGGTGGTTGTCCACAGACACGTAAGCCGTCGCCGGATCAAAGTGCGACGCCTCGACCATTGTGATTTCCGCGAACTTCTGCAGTCCCGGAGGCGAGACGTTCTGCCAGTTCGCGCCACTGTCGGTCGTCAGCTGGACAAGACCGTTGTTTGTGCCAACCCAAATCAGGCCCGGCCGCAACTCTGAGGGTGCGATGGTCGTGATCGCGCGCCGATCAGGAGGCCGCATCGTCTCCTGCTCTTCTTGAGACTTCGGCTTCTTGTTCTCAGCTTCTTTCGTCTTGGCTTCTTCTGTCTTGTTCGCCTCCGGTTTGTTCTCTTCCGTAGTCGAAGCTGGAACCGGCTCTCCAGGACGAATTGTCAGATCAGGACTGATGGACTTCCATGTCGCGCCCTCATCGCTGGTTTGCAGCAGAAACTGCGTTCCTTCGTAGAGGACGTGCGGGTTCTGCGGCGAGAACGCAAGCGGAGGATTGGTTGCGGTGCGATAGTCGCCGTCGCGGCTGACGTTGGGCGAGATCACCTTTACCTGACGGTTCGTGCGATCAACACGCCACAAACCCCGCGCTTCACCGCCGGCGTAGACGATGTTGGGATCAAGCGGGCTCGGCAGGATATAGCCGAACTCGTATGCGCCGATCGGATCCCAGTCCAGAAACGTGATCGCGCCGTAGTCGCCGCGGCTTAGTGTTGCAACCGATCCGCTGTCCTGCTGCGTGCCATAAATCCAGTACGGAAACCGATTGTCGGTGGAGACGTGATAGATCTGGCCAGTCGGCTGGTTGTACCAAGAGCTCCAGGTCTTGCCGCCATCCATGCTGACGGTCGCGCCCTGATCGCTGCCCATAATCATGTAATCGGAGTTCGTGGGATCGATCCACAGCGCGTGATTGTCATCGCCGCCGGGCGCGCCTTTGTAGGATTCGAACGTCACCCCGCCATCGGTGGAGCGATAGAGCGAAGTCTGTGCAACATAGACGATGTCGGAGTTGTGCGGATCCAGAAAGACTTTGCTGAAATATCCGTTGCCGGTTACTCGCGGGTCCTGCGTGATGTGCTTCCAGGTGGCGCCACCATCATCGGAGCGATACAGCCCGCCTTGCATTCTCTCCGAAACAATCGCGAAAACGCGCTGCCCGCCGGGCGCGACCACAACGCCAATGCGGCCCAGATGGGCTTTGGCCAGTTGAGGAATCTCGACGGGCGTCCACGTGTCGCCACCATCCGTGGTCTTGTAGATCCCGGCGCCGCCAGTGCCGAGCAGTCCGGCGAACGGCGTATCGGGATTGACGTAGTGATACCACAGCGCAGCAAAACCAATCTTGGGATTGTCAGGAGCGAACGCCACGTCAATGGCGCCGGTGGTGTCGTCCTTGTAAAGAACCTTCTGCCAGGTCTTGCCGCCGTCGGTAGTCTTAAAGATTCCACGCTCCGCGTTGGGAGCATACGTGTGGCCTAGCGCAGCGACGAAGACAACATCCGCATTCTTCGGATCAACCCAGATCGCACCGATGTGGCGCGAATCTTCAAGACCGATGTGTTGCCACGTCTCGCCGGCGTCGGTCGACCTCCAGATGCCATTGCCCTGATTGACCGAGCCGCCAACGTTGCTGACATCGCCGGTTCCGATGTAAACGACGTTTGGATCAGACAGCGCCACCGCGATCGCACCAATCGAGGCGACATGCTGCTTGTCGAAGATCGGCTTCCAGACCATGCCGCCGTCGGTCGTCTTCCACGCGCCGCCGCCCGCAGTCCCGACGTAGTAGATCGCCGGCTGGCCGGGTACGCCGCTTACGCCAGTAACGCGTCCGGCGCGAAAAGGTCCAACCTGCCGCCACTGCATTCCGGCGTACAGCGATGGGTCGTACTGCTGTGCGACTGCCGATAAGGAAAGTATCAGGACTGAGAAAACAGTGAGAACGGTTAGAAGGATTGCGGTAAGTTTACTGCGGCGAGCGGCGACCGGAAGCCGCAAGCTGCCGCCTAAGGCAAGCGTCATTCCTCATACCCCCAAACGGAAGAGCTTACACCAAGAAGCCGATCACTCGTGGCTTTGGGGTGCATTGCCGTGCAGGCGATAGACCATGCCGGTCTTGGTAGTTCCCAGAGAAATCCACTCTTTCACGTCTTGCTGCAGGGTGATGAAGAACTGCTCTGCGAGTTTCTTGGGCTTTTCATGGAGTTCATCTCCACGATTAAATTTGAGCTGATAAGCGAACTCTCCCACCAGTGGCGTGTGCTCTCCACGCGTGCGCCACAGCGCGACGTTACAATGGCCGACGACGCCTTTGCCAAAGTCCAGGTCACCCAATTCCAGCAGAACTTCTTCCACGATGGCTTCGTTCACCAGCTTAACTTCCTCGTCCTTCGATTTCTTGAGAACAGCCAGCGCGGGAAAAATGTGGGCGAGCCCCCACATGCCGAGGCGATCGCCTTCGTGCATCTGGCTCAGACCGAACTGGCAATTGTGCGAATACAGCAGGCGAAATCCGCCAATCTGGTCTTTCAACGGAAGAGCTTCAGCCTTGAACTTGATCTGATATTTCCCGGCGATATTGGGACGGACATCCATCTCGGCTGCTTTTTTTTCATCCGGATGACGGAACTTGAAAACCACTTCCGGATCACCAACCGGAAATCCGTCGACAAACATGACACGACGGCGCAGGATGAAGGCGTTGTTATACAACCGAAAATCAGGCGTATCCATGAAAACGATTTCGCGGATCTCAGGCCGGCGTCCGACCTTAGGATCGGCGATGAAACCGGCCTTCACGTCTTTCGCAGTGCGCTGCACAAGCTTGCCAAAGTCGCGGAAGCTATCCACGCAAGTAAAGCGATCAGGTTTAAGGATGAGTTTTGCCTCCAGATATTGCACGCAATCCAGCGGATGGCCATCGCTGTAGTTGCCGGCAAGCTGACCTTCCCCGGCCAACCACGTCTCCCCGGTCGTTGCCTGGCCAGAGCTGATTTGCTGTTCCTCTTTGTTCTTTTCCTTCTTATCTTCCTTCTTGTCGTCCTTCGACACGGCGTGCCTCCCGATTGTTCTTGTGTCGGCTTTCAGCTCTTGACAACCTCGGCCTCGCCACCCTCCGGCCCGTAGAAGAATACCCACGTCGCGAAGTCATCGCTGAACTCGACGAAGCGATGCTGCTTGCCAGCAGCCACAAACAACACGTCACCTGGGCCAAATGACGTCTCCTCACTCTCCCGCTGGAAACGGCCGGTGCCGCTGGCGATGACGTAGATCTCGTCTCGCGTGTGCGGTGTCTGCGGATCAGTGCCGCGTGGAGCGTACAGCTTGACCGTCAGCGTGCCGTGCCGGAATAGTTCGATGGATCGTTCGCCATCCGCACCAGTAAGTTGATCGAGACCGGTGAGAGCTTTCAAGTATCCGTGAACAATTTTGCCTTCAATTTTTATTGTCATACTGTGTGGGCGCCTTTCGGTTTCCAAATACCGATGATGATTCCCATCAAAATGCAGCCCACCAGAGGATAGGCTGCGGAAATCAAGATGAACGACCTCGGACGAATTTCGAACACCATTTCCGTGACCATGGCCATCGCCGCGGCCAACCCGACCAGAATGCCAGCGATGATGCCACGGAACAAACTCTGGGTGGTGGAACTGGCAACAACACGAGCGATAGCGTAGGCCATCAGGAAGCTGCAAAGTAGTGCGATGAGGTAGGGCCAAAAATTGGGATGCGACATGTACTGCTGCAGTTCTGCAGGCGCCATGCGCAGACCCTCCCTCCACTGACTGGCAAAGACGGTAAACCACACTGCGCCCATAAGCCAGTCAGCAATCGCAGCTACTAGGATTGCGGGCCAATTCACGCGCACGGTCACGTCCTCCTTTGCCATGGCGACGATACACTTCTTCGATCAGGTTGTGCAATCGGATTGCTTAGAGAGGGCACATCGCATGTACATCGCCTGGCGTACGACCCTGCTCGCGCAATGCGCGCAGGCTCAAGGCGTCATGCCGCTTCGCCAGCCTCGCTCCAGCTTGGTCGCGCACCAGATCGCAATGGTAGTAGGCGGGAACGGCAACCCCGAGCGCGCGGATGAGGAGGAGTTGCCGCGCGGTTGATTTCAGCAGGTCGGCACCACGAACGACTTCCGTGATCTGCATTGCGGCGTCATCAGCTACCACCGCGAGCTGGTACGCAGGGACGTCATCGCGCCGCCAGACAACGAAGTCGCCAAAATCCTTGCCGGCGACGAAGCGTTGTTTGCCTTGGCGCAGATCGTCAAATACGACCGACTCACCGTCCGGAACAAGGAATCGCCAGTTTACACCCTTTGGAACATCGTAGTTTCTGGCTTCGCTAATCTTGTTTCGGCAGCGTCCCGGATAGACAGGTTCATCATCGACGTCGTTGGGAGCTGCAGCTGAAGTGGCCAGATCTTTTCGCGAACAGGTGCAAGGATAGATGAATCCGCCATCGCGCAGCTTGCGCCAAGTCTCGAGATACAGTCCTCGCCGCAGGCTCTGCGCATACGGCGCGAATGGTCCACCGACATCGGGGCCCTCCTGCCAGCAGATGCCAAGCCAGCCAAGGTCTTCCATCATGGCTTGCGCGAATTCAGCTTTGGAGCGTTGCGGATCGAGATCTTCGTTGCGGAAGACCAGCGTTCCATCGTGTGCGAGTGCACGCTGGTTGGCCGTCCAAAATGTGCAAGCGTGGCCGAGGTGCAGCAAGCCAGTCGGCGACGGCGCCAGCCTTCCGCGATAACCAGTTTGCCGTGTAGGGCTCAAAGCGGGAACCGGAATGGAATGATAGCAGGAGGGAGCAGTGAATCTTACCTCTCAGTCCAGCGCGCCGATCAGCTCCGGCTCGAGTTCTTCAGTTGGCTGCGCTTTCCTCATGCTCACTTGTGCGGCCGGTCTGGAGCCCGCTGGCGTATGCGGATGGAGATCGCGGGCATTTCGCAGCAGAAGCAGCAGCGGAGCCATCGCCCAGAAGATCACGCCCATCACCCAGAATGCCTCAACGAACGAGAGCATGGCCGCCTGTTGCTGCACCATCAGATAAATCGCTCCCCAAGACTTGTGCGCGGCATCGTAGGCGCTTAATGGTGCGTGCAGGTGGAACCAGCCCTGCAATCCGCGAAACATCATTTGCGCACGAAGGTCCATTGGCGTGACGTGGCTGATGAGCTGGTTCTGGTGGACCTGGTTGCGGCGCGCCAGGAACGTGGTCATCATCGCTATGCCGAAGCTGCCGCCGATATTGCGCATCAGGTTATAGATGCTGGTGGCATTTCCCATGTTCTCCCTCGAAATGTTGGACATACTGGTGGTCATGAGAGGCACGAAGAGAAATGCCATCGCCGCGCCTTGGATGATCTGCGGCCAGAAGATGTCCCAATAACCGGCGTTAAGGTTCAGATGCGAGAGGCTGAACATCGTGTAGCCGCCGGTCAGGATTCCGATGAAAAGCAGTTTGCGCGGATCGAGTCGATTGGTGAGCTGGCCGCTGATGGGTGTCATCAGCAGTGCTCCGATGCCGCGCGGCGATAGCGCGAGCCCTGATTGAAATGCCGGATAGTTGAGCAGCGTCTGGAGGTAAATCGGCAGCAGCATGAGCGACGCATAGAGCACGAAGCCCAGCATCGTCATGAGCAACGTGCCAGCGCTGAAGGTTCGGTCCTTCAGCACACGCAGATCGACAATCGGGTGCTTGGCCGTGAGTTCGCGGATCACCATGCCGACCAGTCCGATGACGGACAGCGCTGCCCACAGACGAATCTGATTGCTGCCGAACCAATCTTTTTCCTGCCCCTTGTCGAGCACCATCTGCAACATGCCGAAGCCAAGCGCGAGAAATCCGATGCCCCACACGTCAACGCCGTAGGTGCGCTTGCGCAGGTACTCTGGATCAATCACGAACGTGCTGATCATCAGCAGCGACAGGATGCCGACCGGCAGATTGATGTAGAAGATCCAGCGCCAGGTGTAGTTGTCGGTAATCCAGCCGCCCAGCGTCGGGCCGATGATGGGTGCGAAGATGATGCCGAAGCCGAAGGCCGCCATAGCGGTGCCGTGTTTCTTGGGCGGGAACGTCTCCAGCAGCACCGATTGCGACAGCGGCTGCAGGCCGCCGCCGCTCAGGCCTTGCAGCACGCGAAAGAAGATCAGCCAGTCCAGACGGGTGGCCATGCCACACAAAAGCGAGCTCAGAGTGAAGCCAGTGACGCAGAGCATCAGCATACGGCGCCGACCGAAGCGGGTAGCCAGCCATCCGGCCATGGGCAGAATGATCGCGTTCGAGACGAGATACGACGTAACGACCCAGGTGCCTTCGTCGACTGACGCTCCCAAGTTACCCGCTATGTGCGGGACGGACACGTTGACTACGGTCGTGTCGAGCACTTCCATGAACGTGGCCAGCATGACGGCGATGGTCACGATCCAGGGATTGACATGGCTCAAGGAATCGCGGGACATCTTATCGACAGCATAGGAAAGTCATTACACAACGGTCGGTGATATCGCTCACAGGAGGTTCGGTCCGGTCGTTGTGATCAGGATCACAGGCCGACGTGAGGTGCGGTGCTAGGATATTTCTTTATGTCTGCACCGAATTCCCTCTTCATACGTGCCTGTCAGCGGCTTCCGGTCGAAACCACTCCGGTATGGTTTATGCGCCAGGCCGGCCGCTACATGCAGCAATACCGCGACGTTCGCAAGCACTACTCGCTGGTCGAGATCTGCAAGAAACCTGAGCTCGCTGCCGACGTCACGATCACCGCTGCCGAATTCCTCAACGTTGACGCGGCGATCATCTTTGCCGACCTCCTGCTGCCGCTGGAAGTCATGGGCCTGCCATTTCACTTTGCAGCCGGCGAGGGCCCGGTGATCGAGAAGCCGTTGCGGACGGCTGAAGATGTGCAGCTGCTGCGAACCGATCGCGCATCCGAACTCGGCTATGTGGCGGATGCGGTTGCGCTGGTGGTGAAACATTTTGGTGCAAAGCTACCGGTGATCGGCTTCTGTGGAGCACCCTTTACCCTGGCCAGCTATATGGTGGAGGGCGGTGGCTCGCGACACTACGTGGAAGTGAAGAAGCTGATGTACAACTCACCCGAGGTTTGGGATGAGTTGGTGGGCAAGCTCGTCGATGTGCTGTCCGCCTATGCCGCGGAGCAGGTGCGCAGTGGCGCCGACGCACTACAGATCTTCGACAGCTGGGTTGGCTGCCTGAGTGTGGAGGACTATCGGCGCTACGCGCTGGTGCCGACGACCCAACTTATCCAACGGCTGCAAAAGGAAACGAGGGTTCCCATCATCTATTTCGGAACGGACAGCGCGACACTGCTGCCTTCCATGGCGGAAACCGGAGCGGAAGTGATCGGGCTTGACTGGCGCATACCGCTCGATGAAGGCTGGCAGACGGTGGGGCATAACCACGCGGTGCAGGGCAATCTCGACCCGGTATTGCTGTTTGCCAGTTGGCGGGAGTTGAAGCAGCGCGCCGAACACATTCTTCGCCTGGCGGATAGCCGTCCCGGCCACATCTTTAATCTCGGCCACGGAATTCTGCCGCACACGCCGGTCGACAATGTAAAGAACCTCGCGCAATTTGTGCACGAGTTCGCAACCTCGGCTGCCCCGGCGAGGAAGCCATGAGCAAGCAGTCGGTTCTACTGATCGCGCATGGCAGTCCGGAACGAGTCGAGGACATCCCGGAATTCCTGCAGAACATTTCCCGCGGACGACCGATGTCTGACACTGTGGTACGCGAGGTTCAGCACCGATATTCGCTGATCGGCAGCTCGCCACTGACGCGGATCACTCAGGCACAGGCCGACGGTGTGGCCCGCGAGCTCGGCATTCCAGCCTACGTCGGAATGCGAAACTGGCATCCGTTTATTGCGGACACATTGAAGAAAATGGCGACTGATGGCGTGGAGCAGGTGGTTGCTATCTGCCTCGCGCCACACAATTCGCAAACCAGTGTCGGACTGTACAAACAAGTGCTCTTTGGGGCAGGAGCGCCATTTGCTATTGATTTTGTCGAAGAATGGCACGATCATCCGCTGTTGGTCGAGGCCTTTGCAGATAAGCTGCGCACTGGCTGGAAGAGTGCGAGCGAGCAGCAAGGTTCGGTGTTGCCGGTTATCTTTACGGCGCACAGTGTACCGCAGCGAACGATCGCGGACGGCGATCCTTACGAAGCGCAAACGCAAGAGACCGCAGCGCTGGTCGCGGCGAAGGTCCCGGAAATCGGCGCGTGGCGTTTCGCATTTCAAAGTCAGGGCATGTCGGGCGGCGAATGGCTAGGTCCCACAGTGGAGGACACGATCACGAAGCTGCGAGACAACACTCATAGCGGAGTGTTCATCCAGCCGATCGGCTTCGTCTGCGATCATGTCGAAATTCTTTTTGATGTCGACATCCTGTTCCGGCAATTCGCAGAAGAGCGTGGAATGACGCTGTACCGGGCCGAATCGCTGAATGATTCGCCACTGTTTGTGCGGGCGGTCGCCGATCTGGCACGCCGTCGCCTGGCTTCGCTAAGTCCGGATTGCGGGAGCAGCATCGAAACTGAGAAGATCTCTTAACGACCGTATGAAGCGGATAGCAATCATCGGTGGGGGCATTTCCGGGCTCAGTGCAGCCTTCTATCTGGAAAAGGCACGTGCAGCCGGAAACGAGCTTCAGTACACGCTCTTCGAGAGCGGGCAGCGGCTTGGCGGGTGCCTTTCTTCGGATCGCATCGAAGGCTGTCTTGTCGAAGCGGGTCCGGATTCATTCCTCACAGAAAAACCCTGGGCACTGACGCTCTGCAAAGAACTGGGAATTGCCGATCAGCTCATCGGCTCCAACGACTCTCAGCGCAAGACCTACATTGTGGTACATGGACGCTTGGTCGTGATGCCTGACGGCCTGATGTTCATGGTGCCGACGAAGCTCATGCCGACAGCGTTGTCGCCGCTCTTCTCGTGGAGCACAAAGATTCGTATGGCCCGCGAGCTGCTGCATCCTCCACGGCCCATGCAGGATGATGAGACAGTCGCGCAGCTGGTAGAGCGACACTTCGGGACAGAGGTTGTCGATCGCCTGGCCGATCCGTTGCTGTCGGGCGTTTATGGTGGCGATGCGGCAAAGCTGAGCGCGCGTGCGGTGCTGCCTCGCTTTGTGGAGATGGAAGAAAAGTATGGCAGTTTGAGCCGTGCCATGCTGGCGGCTCACCAGAAAATGGCCGAGCTAGCCAAGAAGCAGCCGCCGCGCCCGCTGTTCACCTCCCTTAAGGATGGGATGCAGCAGTTGGTGGATGCGATCATCGCAAGGCTCGATCCTGAAGCCGTTCGGTTGCGCCAGCATGTTCGCCGCATCTATCCGCAAGATGGGGGCTGGAGAGTTTCACTCGAGATGAATGGCGACGAACGTTACGACGCAGTGATCATTGCTACTCCGGCGTATGTCGCCGGCGAGTTACTGGATGGAGTCGATGGCGACCTGGCTCGCAACCTCCTGGAGATTACCTACAGCTCATCTGTAACCGTTACGCTGGGCTACTACAAGCAGCAGTTGGCCAAATTGCCGCCTGGGTTTGGCTTCCTCGTGCCTCGCAGCGAGGGTACGCGGATGCTGGCATGCACCTTCGTACACAACAAATTTCCTCATCGCGCACCGGCGGATAAGGGCATACTGCGCTGCTTCCTCGGTGGCGCACGTGACGAGGGGGTGCTCGGACTCAATGACGACGAAATCCTGAAGACCGTGCAACATGAGCTGCACAGCATCGTAAAGCTCGATTCACGTCCCATCTTTTCGCGGGTATATCGCTGGCGCGAAGCCATGGCGCAGTATGAGCCGGGGCACATTGCGCGCGTGGCGCAAATTGAAAAGCGTGTAGCTTCAATTCCCGGACTCGCCATTGCCGGCAACGCCTATCATGGCATCGGAGTACCGGACTGCATTCGCTCCGGAATGGAAGGCGCAAACGCGATGGCAGAGCTTACGCGTGAATCAGAGACGGCGCGCAGATAGGACCTTCGACGCGCGGAGCCACCGCCTCACAGTGCCGTAGATCACTGACATCGCCCCTTCGAAGTAGTACCGTAAAGATGGTCACCTGCCCCGAGTGACAGGCTTCGGAGGTGACGGATGTCCATCATTCTGATCGTCATCTACTGTCTGATTGCTGCTTTCCTCGTCTTCGGCCTGACCTTCCACAACGAAATGCTTGACGAGCGGCAGCGCCAACGCAATGTGGCACGCTCGCTGACGGTGATTCAAGGTGGCAAGAAGATCGTTGCCAGACCGCGTCGGCACCTCTAAGTTAGGATGTTATTTCGGCGGCTGAGCTGATCGTTACGTCAGATCAGCCGCGTTCATTATTCGGGAGGATTGCGCATGGGAGAAGTTCGCCGGGGATTGATTATCGTCAACACCGGGCCGGGTAAAGGCAAAACCACAGCGGCGATGGGGACGGCGTTGCGCGCGGTGGGCAACGGAATGAAGGTCCTGATGCTGCAGTTCCTGAAGGGGTCGTGGCATTACGGCGAGCTCGACGCGGTAAAGGCCTTTGGCGACAACTTCGTCATGAAGCAGATGGGGCGCGGCTTCGTAAAGGTCGGTGGCGCTGAGACCGATCCCGAGGATGTGCGGTTGGTCGAGGAAGCCTGGAGCGAAGCGGAGAAGGAGATCCTGTCGGGCAATTGGGATCTGGTCATCCTCGATGAGATTAACTACGCCATCAGCTACAAGATGCTTGATCCGCAGAAGGTGATCGCTACGCTCAAGAGAAAGCCGGAGATGGTGCATGTGATCCTGACCGGGCGAAATGCTCATCCGGATATCGTCGAGATCGCCGACACAGTGACCGAGATGAAGCAGGTGAAACACGCGTACGAGAAGGGCGTGGAAGCGCAGAGAGGGATTGAGTACTGAAGCAACAAACAGCAATTAGCGATTAGCACTTAGCTGCTAGACAGCCGGACGACCCTCTGCGCCAGCCACATCACCAATTGCCTTCAGAAATTTTCCACCACTTGCACCGATCTCACTTGCCCGTGTAGCTCACTCGCCAAATCGAGTTCGAGCCATCATCCGTGATGAGCAGCGATCCGTCCGGCGCAACCGTCACGCCGACAGGACGTCCCCACACCTTACCGTCGGGTAGCACGAAGCCGGTGAGGAAGTCTTGATACTCGCCGCTCGCCTTGCCTGTCTGATGCAGTGGCACGCGGATCACTTCATAGCCGGCGCGCGGGCTGCGGTTCCACGAGCCGTGCTCCGAGGCAAAGATGTCGCCCTGATAGTCCGCGGGAAACTGCTTGCCGTCGTAAAACGTCATTTCCAACGACGCGTTGTGCGGTTGCAGCAAGACGTCAGGAACAATCGTTTTGTTCTTCAGCTCGGGATGTTTGCCCTTGTGCCGCGGATCGGGATTTCCGCCCATGTAGTAATACGGCCAGCCGTAGAAGCCGCCTTCCTGCACATGAGTGATGTAGTCAGGCACGAGATTGTCGCCTAAGCCGTCGCGCTCGTTGACCGAGCACCAGAGATCACCGGTTTGAGGATTGATGGCCAAGCCACCGCCAGCATTACGGATTCCGTAGGCGTAAACATGCAGGTCGGAACCGTCAGGATTCATAACCAGAATGTCAGCGCGATTCTTTTCGTCAGGATGAGTTTCGGGATCGTCCACGTTGGAAGCTGAGCCTACTCCTACAAAGAGATGCTTGCCATCCGGGGAGAATACGAGATCGCGCGTCCAATGATTGCCTCCGCTTGGCAGGGTAGCGATCCGGTCCGCCTTGCCAGTGGGCTTTAGCGCGCCGTTGGAATAAGGGACACGAATGATCGCGTCGGTATCGCCGATGTAGACGTACTGCGGATTCGGTCCCGGTGGGTAGAACGCGATGCCATAGGGCTGGTTCAGGCCGGTGGCGAAGACGGCGGTTTGCTGCGGCCTTCCATAAGCCGTGATGCCACGGAAGATCTTGATATTGCCGTCGTGACTCTCGGCGACAAAGAAGTCGCCGTTGGGAGCAGTGATGATCTTGCGCGGTTGCTTCACGTCGGTGGTGTAGAGCTCGACCTTGAAACCAGCCGGAGCCTGCGGCCAGGCGTCGTTCGGACGATCGACCACATCCGGTCCGTTTATGGCCGACTTTGTGGCATACGGAGCGGGCAAGTCCTGGGTCGTGATTTTGTGGACCGTGCCGGGCTTTTCATAGCGGTAGTCGGTGAACGGGCCTTGCGGCGGCGGTGCCTTAGTCGGATTTTCGGCGCAGGAGGAACAAACAAGAACGAGGGAAACGACGAGCAGTTTGAACAATTGCGAAAGATCCATCCGTGTAGCCTCGAGAGTTGGAAAAATCGGTTGCGGCAAATCCAGCAGGCAGTCCCGCGGCTGCGTGTTGATGTTCTTTAGATGACACAACCGATTGTAGGATTTGTTTAGAAAACGGTGCGGGTTTACAAGACAAGCGGCCCGCAGTCGAACCAGTTGACGATGGCTTGTCGAACGCCGGCAATGTTCAGTCTGCTAACGCTTATATCCGATCTTGCGCAGAAAATCGTGACGCCAGGCGATGTCCTGATCGCCCTCAACACCTTTCGGGGATGAGCCATCGATCACGCCCAGAACCCCGCGACCTTGTTCCGACTGCGCGACGATGACCTCCACGGGATTCGCCGTGGCACAGAAGATGGAGCAGACTTCGGGCACGTTGCGGACAGCGGTCATGATGTTAATCGGATAGGCACCGGTCAGCACGATCACAAAGGTATGACCGCTGGCCAGCGCCTGTGCGTTGCGAATGGCGACATCGCGCAGCGCCTGATCGTTGCCTTCGGATCGGGTGAGGCAGGCTCCGGAGCTTTCGTTGAAGGCGAGACCGAACTTGGCTTGCGGGACGGTCGTTGTAATCACCTCGTACAGGTCTTCGACCGTTTTGATGAAGTGCGATTGGCCGACAATGATGTTGGCGTCGGAGGGAAATTCCATTCGGACGGACTTGAGCTCGAGCACGCTTTCATCTCCTCGACAAAGCTCAGCATAGCTTAGTAAGACGACGCCTCGTTACTGGCTGTTGAAGAACGACAGGAACTCCTGCACCACTTTGGCGGGCAATTCGTCGCGGTTGGATTTCTGGAGCAGTCCGTGCCCCGCGCCTTCGATCGGAAACAGCTTGGTTGGAGCTGGGATCAACTGAATTGCTGCTCCGAGTTCTTCGATGGAGCCGAAGGCATCGCGAGTTCCGCTGACAAACAAGGTGGGCGTGCGCAGGTCCGGCAGATGTGCGGTGCGGAGTTGTTCGGGTCGTCCGGGCGGATGCAGCGGATAAGACAAAAGCATCAGGCCGTCGACCAGGGTCGGCTCGGCTGCTACCAACATGCTGGCCTGCCGCCCGCCGTATGACACGCCACCGAGGAAGGCTCGACCGCCAAATCGCTCTCGCATGAGGGTGACTGCCCGGCGCAGGCCAGCCTGATCGTGCTTCGCGTCGGAGGGCGAAGGCGGGCCGGTGGGGCGTCTTTGTCGATAGGGCAGGTCGCAACGCAGCGTAGTCACACCGGCGGCGGCTATCTGTTCGGATAGTGCGACCAGCAGAGGCGCCTTGGCGTTGCCGCCGGCGCCGTGCGTCAGCACGAGAAAACCCTCGCCTAAACGGTCGGCGAGATGAAGGAATCCGCGGACAGGGGTTTCGCTTTCCAGATCAACAAACGCGTCTGCCTTATGGTTGGTCACGGGAGTCCTAAACGGCGAAGATTTTGTAAAGCATCAGGTAGATGATGACGCCGGTTACCGACACATACATCCAGATCGCAAAGGTGTAAGGTGCGATTGCCTTGTGCCGGGCGAACCTTCCCTTCAACGCGCGAGCCAGCGTGATGAGAATAAATGGAACGACAGCAGCGGCAAGGATGGTGTGCGAGATCAGCAGCGTGAAGTAGAACGGCCGCGAAAGGCCTTCGCCGCGAAAGTGAGTTACTCCGGCACGCAGGACCAGGTGATAGTAGAGATAAAAAACCAAGAAGAGTGATGAGGTAACGAAGGCAGCAATCATCAGGCGCTTGTGCGCCTGGACGCGCCGCGTCTTGATGCAATACAGGCCTGAGCCAATCAACACGGCACTGGAGCCGTTGAGAACGGCATCGAGGGTGGGGAAAAATATCGGACTCAGCTGCATTTATGCCGCCGGTTTGGTGGTGCGACGGTTGGCCACCAGGAACGACAGGCCAAACATGACCAGCGTGAACAGAGCCAGGACCGCGAGGTTGCCGCCCAGCGACAAGTCCGTCGCCGACGAGCCCGGGAATAGCAATGAGCGCAAGGCCTCCGTGCCGTAGGTCAGTGGATTGATCCGCATCAGCAGGCGAATCCACAATGACGCGCCGGAGAGCGGGAACAACGAACCCGATAATAGCCACAGCGGAATCAGAAAGAGGTTGATGATGGCGTGGAAGGCCTGCGTGGAATCCATCGGCCAGGCGATGATGAAGCCCAGCGCGGTCAGCGAGAACGCGACGAGGAAAATTGTTACGACCGTGAGCCCGAAGCTGGCCAGCGTGAAATGCACTCCGACGGCCGGCGCGAACACGAGGAAGATTAGACCTTGCAACGTCGCCAGCGTCGCTCCGCCGAGAACTTTGCCAAGCACGATTACCGACCGGCTGACCGGCGCAACCAGTACCGAGAGCAGGAATCCTTCCTTGCGATCTTCAATCACCGACATCATGGTGAAGATGGCGGTGAAGAGCACGATCATGATCAGCGCGCCAGGAAAGAAGAATGCCAGGTAATGCTGGCCGCCGGCGCCAGTCGATCGGAATGACGTGCCGAAGCCGGAGCCGATGACGATCCAGAACAGCAGCGGCGAGACGATAACGCCGACCACGCGAGCGCGCTGGCGATAGAAGCGTATGATCTCGCGCCACCAGAGAGAAAGCGATGGTAGCAGCGTGCCCGCGTGCACGGGAGCCAGGGTTGCGGGAAGCGATTGGATTTGTGTTGCCATGGTTTAGTCGCTCCTAGGCCAACGTACGCAAAGGAATCTTCGAAGTCCATACCCGTTCCTTGGCATCGGGGACTCCCGCCGTTGCGAGTGCGTCCGTGAAAGCCTCGTACATGACCCAGGGATACTCCGAAGGACCAACAATAAGCCGGTCAAAGATAGCCGCAAAGTCCAAATCCGCCAGCGCGGGGGATACGGTGATATCCATGGGTATCTTGTAAATGAGCTGGGGAACCCCGGCAATAACCTTCGTGCACGATTCCATCAGCGGCGACGGACGAAGTTTCGGAGTGTAAATCGCGCGCCACTCGCGTTCCTCGCGAAAGCCTTCGTGCTTCAAACACGTTACCGCCGCGACGAACATATAGAAGACCGTCCAAACAACAGTGTGTCTTTCAACCGTGCGAAGGAACTCGCAGTTACTGTTGATGTTATCAATGACTTCACACAAAAGGCGGCTAACTTCGTCCTCACTCAGATATGCAACGGGACTAAACATAAGGTTCAGCGCAAGCGAGCCTTCTGGAATGTTCGGCGGTCTGACTACGAGTGCAACGCGAGCGGTATTATCGCCGAATGCCCGCCACATCGAAAGGCGGCCGTGAAAATCCTCGGTGTCGTCGTGTTCCGACAGCGATGTCACATACGTGCTTAACCCAATGTCCTGCCGCCACTTATTGAACAATTCCATAGCCTCCGTCGCTGCACCCGGAATACACGCGTCGAGAGCCCCTACAAATGCATCCGTCCTCGACTTGTCGGAAAAAAAGACCTTATTAACAAGCTCGTAACCATGATGAACCTCTGAGTAATCGGCCATGCAATTTGTGTTGCGCATCCAGATATGTTTACTTCTGATAATGCATAGAGCCGCCTCTGCGGTGGTGTAATGAACAAATCTCAGCCGGTCATCAACGGTTGCGTTCCCCGACCGTTTCCGCTTCTGGTACGCCTCGTCCCGCTGACTCTTGGCTTGTGGCATAAAAATCGCCTCAAGGCGTAAAACGAGCTGCAGCTGTTCCGTAGTTAGGCGTAAGTTCGCCGATTGATTATTCATGCAATCTTGCTTGACGCGCCTGTGCGGGCGAAGGAATGTTAATCACCCTCCAGGCGGTCGCCATGCTCTTCGGTCCAGAAGCGATGCCCGGTGCGGCGAATGAAGACGTCCTCCAGGCTTGGCTTGTGGATGGAGACGCCTTCGATCTCGCCAGGGAATGCCTCGACGACGTCGGTGACGAAGCGGTGTCCGCTCTCGATTTCCAGCCGCACCTGGTGATCCAGAACCGTCGGATGCAAAGCGAAGCGTTGTTCGATTCGTTGCGCGAGCGATTCGGGCTCATGCGCTTCCAGCAGAATCACATCGCCGCCGATTTCGCTCTTCAACTCTGCCGGAGTACCCAGTGCGACCACGCTGCCATTGGCGTAAATCGCCAGCCGATCGCAGCGCTCGGCTTCTTCCATCAGGTGCGTCGTCACAAGCACGGTCACGCGCTCTTCATCACGCAGAATTTGCAGGTACTGCCACAGGTCGCGGCGTGCGCCCGGATCGAGGCCGGTGGTCGGCTCGTCCAGCAGGAGCACCGACGGATGATGCAACAGACCTTTTGCGAGTTCGAGCCGCCGCTGCATGCCGCCGGAGAAGGTTTCGGCTTTTTCTTTGGCGCGATCGGCGAGACCCACACGGCTCAACATCTCGGCAACGCGTTTCTTCAAGGCTGCGCCGCTAAGGCCGTAAATGTGGCCGACCAACATCAGGTTCTCTTGCGCCGAGAGCTTGATGTCGATGCTCTGCGCCTGGAAGACTACGCCGATGTTGCGGCGCACCAGAGCAGGCTCGCGAGCCACATCGTGTCCCATGATCAAGGCGCGGCCGCCGGAGGGCAGCATCAGCGTCGAAAGAATGCGGAAAGTCGTGGTCTTGCCGCTGCCGTTGGGGCCGAGCAGGCCGAAGATCTCCGCGGGGCGAACATCGAACGACACGCCGGCCAGCGCAACACGGTCACCGTATTGATGGCGAAGAGCCTGCAGTTGAATGACGGCAGTCTCAACAGAGACGGAGTTGTCTACCGCGGGCTGGTGGAGAGTGTCGGAAACGCTCATGCGAGGGCCACAGGTGATTCTATATGGCGCGAGCCGGACAGGTCGAACGCCGGTTCGGCGCTGTTTCAGCGTTCCAGCTCAGCACCGCACTTCGGGCAGAACTTCGGTCGCGAGAAGCCCTGAGGACGTATGGTTGCGCCACAGCGAGGGCAGAATTGAGTGAGACGGATATTCAGAAAAGTGATCAGAACAACGGCGAGTATGAAGAACACGGGAACTGTACCGTGGCTAATGCCCTCAGAGAAGGCCAGGAAGAGGATTCCCACGCCGATCATAATGAACGGATGCAAGGATCTCTTTGTTTCATAGGAGGCCTTTTTGTAGAAGACGCCAAGAGCGATGGCCAGCAGAATCCAGCAGGAGAAAAATACGGCGAAGGAGTGCGGCAGAGCAGTCCAGAATCGGGAGAAGCCCTCCGGCAAGTCGCGCATAACGGAACAGGATACGCTGCCTACGCGCGATTGATCATCATGAGCGCGAACAGGAGCGGCAGGTAGATGACTGAGGCTTGCAGAACGTGGCGGGCGCGGATTTTCGACTCGGGCGCGACAGGCGTGAGCTTCATGGTCCACATTCGCACGCTGAACCACAGCATGCCGATGCCGAGCGCTAATGCGCCGGCGAAGTAGGTCCATCCCGACATGCCCATCAGCGTCGGCGCGAGCGAGACCGGGACGAGCGCGAGCGCGTACATCACGATGGCGAATGCCGTCGAGCGGCCATCGCTTTCGACCACGGGCAACATGCGGATGCGCGCATTCTCGTAGTCTTCCCGATAGAGCCAGGCGATGGAGTGGAAGTGCGGAAACTGCCAGAAGAAGAGGATGCCGAACAAGACCAGCGCTTCAACGTCGAGGCGGCCGCGGATGGCGGTCCAGCCGAGCACGGGAGGCATAGCTCCGGGAAACGCGCCCAGGAAGGTGCAGATCGGATGAACGCGCTTCATCGGCGTGTAGACGCCGAGATAGGTGATCGAAGTGAGCGCGGCCAGCGCAGCGGTGAGCCAATTCGTTGTTGCCCAGAGGTAAAGCACGCCGCCGATGGTCATGCCAAATGCGATGACAGAGGCGTGGAGCAGGCTCATGCTGCCGGTAACCAGCGGACGCCGGGAGGTGCGGCGCATGAGCGCGTCGATGTCGCGCTCGACAACTTCATTGATGGCAGCGGTTCCTCCGCTGACCAGGCCGATGCCGATCAGCGCGTGAAGCAGCGTCCAGGAAAGCGAAGAGACACCTGACTTCGCAGCGGCGAAATATGCACCAGCCCAGGCGGTCATCACGATCAGGGTGGTGACGCGGGCCTTGGTCAGAACGGCATAGTCGCGAGCCAGCGAGGCAATTCCCTGGCGCGGAACAGCCAACGGCTGACTGGCGGTGCTCATGCGATGACGGCCTTTCGTTGCGCGCCTTGCGCTGCGGTTTCGGTGACGTGAACGTTGATCATGCGCCGCGACTGGATCGCCAGTACGACGGCCACAGCCATCACCAGCGCACCGCCAGCCACATGCGCCACCGCGGTCACGACCATAATCTGCATCGGCTGTATGGCGTTATGGCCCCAAGTCATGCGCGTGAGATAGGCGAAAGATCCCAGGCCAAGCTGGAGCAGCAGCAACGCCAGCAGCAACTCCGCCGGCTTGCGCAGGTGACCGACATTACCATAGCGAGTCAAGATGCGCACGATGGTCCAGCATAATACAACCGTCACCACACATGCCCCGACGAGGTGCGGGAGGAGTTTGATTCCGGAATGGCGGAAGGCGGCGCCCAGGATCAGCTGGACCCACACGCAAGCAGCCGCCAGCGCGGTAAGCGTCGAGGTGCTCGGCGTGAGGTCAATCTCGCGGATGGTTGCCGAATCCTCCAGCCAAGTGCGACTGGTGGACAACGCCATGGCAACCACGATGCAGAAGATCATCTGCGCCAGCGTGGCGTGGGCGGTCGAGACCGACCAGGGGAGGAAGTGCAGCACGGTAATGCCGCCAAGGATACCCTGGCCGATCACCGCACCCAGCGCCGTCCAGCCCAGCACGCGCATCCACTTGCGGCTGTCGACTCGCTGGGTCCACACCGCCATCACGATGATCAGCAAGCCGATGAACTCGGCGATCATGCGGTGGGTGTGCTCGTACTGCACGCCACCGACCATGGGCGGCAGCTTGTAGAGCGAACCGAAGGAAGTCGGCCAATCGGGGACGGAAAGACCAGCGTCGTTGCTGGTGACCAGCGCGCCGGCGACGATAAGCAGAAATGTCGCCCAAGCCAGAATTACGATAAAGCGATGATGCGCCGGATTGTAGGCGGTACGGTCAGATTGCGACGTCAGAACATGCTCCCTATAACATTGCGTCCGCGCAAAGCGAGGTTTCGCTTGTGGGGCGACATTCACCGATCCGTGCCAAATCAGGCGCGGACGGGGCGAAGAAAGTTCAGTAGAAATTGCGGCTCAAGAAACTGCGGCGAACGCTGAGTCTCATCCCACGTTCGCGCATTATTGTATCAAACTGAATTGACGAGGCGACAGCACCCGAGTGCGATCACCGACGAAGCCATCTGGCGCGTAATGGCATGATCTCTTATTTTCCGGTGCAGCTTTCGGCTAACCCAACCCGGAAGGTTCGATAGCCATCGAAACTGGGAGCTATGGCAAATGGACATCGTCTGGCATTCCTGATTGTCGAAGCTGAACCCGCGCAGGGTCTGTCGACGCGAAAGCTCTTGTTGGAAAGCGCAAAACACAACGTTCTGACAGCCTATTCGCCGCAGGAAGGTACGAGGATGTTCCGGCGATTTCCACACGTCGATGTGGTCGCGGTCGATGGCTCCTTCGGCGAAGAGGCTTGCAGCCAGTTGGTCAGGCAGCTGAAGGAACACAACCCTCAGATACGCGTTGTGGCGTTCGTTCCCCACGAGGGCGCGCAATGCAAGTGGGCGGATGAGACTACCAGCTCGCACGATCCCGCCGGCTTGTTGAAGCTGCTGGAAGAGATGGGCGGCCGCACCGATATCGCGTGATCGTCACTCGCCGCTGCTGACCTCGGCGGCCAACCACGCCAGATAATCTTCGTTTCCACCTTCGATCGGCAACTCGATACATTCGGGCAGTTCGTAGGGATGCAATGCCCGGAACGCGGACGGCAACTTCGCCGCGTGATCAGTTGTGGTCTTGATGAGCAGTAGATATTCCTGCTCGTTGTGTACCTTGTGCTTCCAGCGGTAAACGGAACGGATGGGGCCGACAATGTTGACGCAGGCGGCCAGCCTTCGTTCGACCAGTTGCTGGGCAAGCTTTTCGGCTACCTCTTTCAGACCAACCGTGGTGAGTACGATGCGCGCGTTCGTCATCGAAGAGTCCCTGGGAATTAAGTTGAGACTGTAGCATGCGGTCGCACAGCGCAGCGAGGACAAAAGTCGAGTGAGGCGCTGCTGGCGTCGCTCTCAGGCTGAAGCGCGTCATCGGATGCCGCGCGTCTGAAAGCCGTTCTGGCGCCATTTCCCGCTGTTTCGCCGTCTATTCGTTGTATCTGAGTTGGTTCACGACATCGCTTTCGCTGGAACTTCGCTTGACTGCAGTAATAATGCGCGGTCTTCTAGATGATGCTGTGACGATCACGGTTCACATCGCCGGCAAATGGCTGTATCGCATGCGTCGCGTGCTGGCGACGCTGTGCATTGGTCTGCTCGCCGCCTCGATCGGATACAAAGTGGTATTCGGCGCCAACGGCATGAAGATCTGGGAGAGCAAGCGCGCGGAAGTCCAGGCTCTGCAGCAGGAGATCGAGCGCAAGAAAGCCGAGCATGAAGAACTGGATCGCCATGTGCAGGCGCTGCAGCGCGGCGACCCCAGCGTGATCGAAAAGGAAGCGCGCGAACAACTGGGCTACGTCAAGCCCGGCGAAGTGGTGCTGTTCGAGCAGAGATCAAAACAGCTGCGAAGCACGGCGCCAGCCATCACTGATACCTCGGTTCAGAAATAATCCCGCCAGGCTGGGACGATCCGGTTACCCACTACGACGAATTGCAGACCAGATGTGGTTATTCCGGCCTTTTCTTCCGCCAATCGTCACTGCAATGGAATAAACTTGTGGGCAATGCAATCTGCGCCGCAACTATTGACGTACGAATAAGGGATGGAGTGGGGCGAGTGAAGTCTGCATCTGAAAACGGGTGCGCCTCCCGACATTTCGATTCGTTATTAAACCGACTGCCCTTCGGCGGCAAACTCAAATAGGAGATTGAAGATGAAACGAGTTCTATTGGTGATTGGGCTCTATCTTCTCAGCATGACCCTGTTGGCGGCGGCGAAAGACCAGACTTGGAACGGTTGGATCAGCGATTCCAAGTGCGGAGCCAAGGGCGCCAATGCAGCGCACGAGGCCTGCGCCAAGAAGTGCGTCGATGGAGGCGCAGCTCCAGTCTTTGTTAGCGATAAGGACCAGAAGGTGATTCCCATCGACAACCCGGCGGCGTTACAGGATCACCTGGGACATCACCTGGCCGTGACCGGCACGATGACGGCCAGCGGTTCCATGCACGTGGATAGCGTGAAGATGCTGTCGCAATCGGGTGGGAGCGGCGGCGGCATGAGCGACATGCACTGAGCTGAGAGTCAGCGGGTAACAATTAGGGTTTCAGCCGATGGGAACGCGTGCTCTAAGGCTGAAGCCCTCGTTTCTTGTGTCAGGTTCGGCAAGAGATCTTGTGTCGCCGCTAAAGCCGGCTCAGGGTTTGTATGTGAACGCATACCCAGGACTCCGCTGCGCTCCGTTCTGGGCTAAATGCGCGTCCACCCCTTCGGGGTTCGATCATTCAGCGTTCGGACCCGAACCTCTCGCTATTCCACTTCGTGCTTGGCGGTGTAGCCTTCGCGGGCGAGAACCGTGTACTTAATGTCCTTGTTCTTCTGGTCCTTGATGACGAGCGGCTTGTCGTCGGGGCCGACCAACTCCACCCTCAGCTTGCGATAGGTGCCGTCCTGCTTGGTATTGGTCGGCTTGTAGGTGATGGTGTATTGATCGCGGATGGTGCCGGCGATCTCGCGAAAGATGTCAGGAAACTCGCCGAGTTGGCGGGGAGCATAAGTACGCCCGCCGGTCATGCGGGCGAAGGCGGCCATCTGGTTCTTGGCCTGGGCGTAGTCCAGCAAGTAGTTGCTCATTCCAAAACTGCCACCACCCCTTGCCTGCATGAACTCGATGAAAGCCTCACCGGTGCAGACGGTGTAGATGGTGACATTCGGTGTACCTTTAATCTTCTTGATCGTCTGGTCGAGGGTGATCTTGCTGAAGGTGTCGCGGCCACTGGCGATCACGACTAATTCCTTGTGCCCGGGGATACGGTCCAGGCGGTCGAGCGTGTCGTACATTGAGTCGAAGATATCGGTCTCACTGAAGCCGGGGATGCGCAGGGTATTCAGGGCCTGGAAGACCGAGTCCTTATTCTGGGTGAAATCCAGCAGGACATGCGGCTTGACGTCGAAGTAGACGATGCCGATCCAGTCCTGCGGCTGCAACATGGAGGCAAAGGCGTAGGAGCCATTGAGCGCGTCGATCATGAAGTTGTAATTGGTGGCCGCGAACTCCACCAGGAGCACCGCTGTAATCGGCGCTTTACTTTTGGTGACGCTCTGGATCTTCTGCGGCACGCCATCTTCCCAGATCTTGAAATGCTCCTGCGCCTGCTCGACGGGAAGGTCGATAGGTAAGCCACTCTTCTGAAGGATCTGAGCGTCAACCGTCACTACCGGTACGTCGACGTGCAAGGAGAATTGCGGAATGTCGGTCGGCTTGGGCTTGGGCGGCGGAGGCGGTTCTTCGGTATTACCCTTCTTCGGCACTGCGATGGATCCGGATTCGCCTCCGGGGCCTCCAGCTTCGGCCGGAACCTGGTCCTGCTGCTTCTGATTGGGCTGCGATTGCTGCTGATCGCTGCCGTTGGCCTGGGCGAGTGCGGCCGGCGCGCAAAAGAGAGCGATCGCCAGCAATGCGGCCAGGGCCGCACCAAAGGGACTACAGGCCACAGGTGATTTACTGGGGAACTTAAGGTGTTTCTCAGAACACATTGGAGTGCCTCATCGGCTCGTTTGTCTGGTAGTATAAATGCACTTTCAACCTACCTGTTTCGCTGTGGGAAGACGGAACCTGCTAACCGGTTAGACGGCTGTGTGTCCACATGGGAAGAGGAAGGTGCCGCGATTTTCGGTTGCGGAGCTGAAATCAAGGCAAGAACAGGGAAGCATGTATTGCCGCGCGCTTGCGTCGTTCGTCGTCTGCTTGACCGCTATTGCCGCTTTTGGCGTCGAATCCAAACCCCAAATCATGCCGGAAGACCAGGTGAAAGCCGGCATGCACGGCATCGCCTACACCGTCTTTGAGGGCACCAAGCCGGAGGCGATGGACGTCGAGATTCTCGGCGTGCTGCGCGACATGGCGGGGCCGCAGGCCGACGTAATCCTGGCGCGCCTGCACGGCAGCAAGGTGGAGTACACAGGCGTGGTCGCGGGCATGAGCGGCAGTCCGGTGTACATCGACGGCAAGCTGGTCGGCGCAATTGCCTATCGCATTGGCGAATTCTCCAAGGAGCCGATCTGCGGCATCACGCCCGCCGCGTCGATGCTGGAGATCGACGAGATGGACAAGACGCCGCTGACCGATGTATCCCATACAGCGGGCGCTCTCAAGCAGCAGATCAATCGCACGTCCGGACCGGGACTGCCGAGCGATGCTGGTTCGCAATCGGGATACGCGAATCTGCTGAAGCCGATTGACACCCCACTTGTCTTCACTGGATTCAGCACAGAGACGATGCGGCTTTTCGCCAAGGATTTCTCGTCGGCCGGCGTTGTGCCGGTGATGGGCGCAGGCTCGGTGAGCAATGACAAGCAGCCTGAGCCGCTGGAGGCCGGATCGGCAGTCAGCGCAATTCTGGTGCGCGGCGACATGAATATCGCGGGCACGTGCACGGTCACGTACATCGACGACTCGCACCTGCTCGCCTGCGGACATCCTTTCCTGCAAGCCGGCGGCGTTGATATGCCGATGACCAAGGCGACGGTACTGGCGACTCTGCCCTCGCCGGAAAATTCCTTCAAGATCGTCAACACGACCGAGACGGTGGGGGCATTCGTTCAGGATCGACGGGCCGGCATCATGGGACGATTCGATCGCCAGCCGCACATGATTCCGGTGACGCTGACGTTTAATGGCGTCTCGCATCCCAAACAATTCCACTACGAAGTGCTGAACAACGCGAAGATCACGCCCGCCGCGATGATGGCAACGGTGTTCAACGCGATTCAGGGGATGAATGAATACGGCGAGGACACGACCTATCGGCTGGTCGGCGACATCGACGTGCTGGGCTATCCCAAGCTCAGCGTCAAGAACATGTACGCGCCGCTCGATGGCTCGACGCCGACGGCATACGGAATTGCGTTGTCGATCGGCGAATCCTTCAGCCGCATTTTCGAGAATCCCTACGAGACGCCGAAGATTGAGGGCGTCGAACTGAGTTTCGATCTCGTGCCTGATCGCCGCTCGGCCCGCCTGGAAACTGCACGGACCGATGTAACTGAAGCTCGCCCGGGCGATGAAATCACCATCGAAGCGCTGCTGAAGCCGTATCGCGGCGAGAGCATTCTGCGCACCATCCCGGTGAAGATTCCCACCTCAACGCCGCGCGGCACGCTGCGCATCCTCATCAGCGACGGCGAGACCCTCGACAAGATGCATCGCGTCACCGGACCGACGACGCATCACCTTGATCTGGGCTCGACGATCGCGCTGCTCAACAAAGAGCACAGCAACTCCGACGTCTACGTCTCGCTGCTGGAAAACAATCCGCAAGCCATGGTCGAAGATAAAGTGATGCCCACGCTGCCGCTGTCGGTGATGAACGTGATGGACGGCCTGCGCGGCACGCAGGACATGGTCGTGGTTGGCGAGTCGGCGCTGGACGAAGCGGCGACGCCGGTCGATTACGTGGTCAGTGGCTCGCAGATCATCACGCTCAATATCAAGTAGGAAGCAATTAGCGGTCAGCGGCCAGTACTGAACATTCCGCGTTCAGGACCCACTTATAAAGGTGTCATCCTGAGCGGAGTGAGGCTGCGACAGCGGCCGACCGGAGTCGAAGGACCCCTATCGTTGGCAGTAGATAGTCCCATTGCACCCTCCACGCGCTTTCCTTATCGTTAAATTGAAATGTTGTCCGACCCAGACCGATTGATGAAAATACTTCGCTCCTTACTCCCGACCATCCTTCTGCTGCCCAGCGCCTTTGCGCAGACCACGCGCACGTGGCAGCAATCCAAGTACGACGAATTTGAGAAAGGGACGGCGCATGGTATTGCCATTGCGAGCGACGGCGAGCTGACGCTCGCACCGTCGTTCACGGCGATTTACACCACGCCGTCGACTTATCTTTGGGATGTTGCGTCCGATTCTGAAGGGAATGTTTATGCCGCCGCAGGCTCGCCTGCGCGTGTTTACAAGCTCACGCCGGACGGCAAGGCGCACATCATCTTTGCTCCGCAGGAGCTGCAGGTGCAGTCCGTCGTGGTCGATAATAGCGGCGCGATTTATGCAGCGACATCGCCCGACGGCAAAGTCTACAAGCTGGTTCACGGCGGTCCAGCGCCCGGTAGGATGCCAGAGGGATCACACACCACAGCAGAAGTTGCCGCTGCGCAGGAGGGAGCCAAACCAGGCGAAAAAGCTCGCCCCTCGGTTGAAGTCGATCCCAGCTACAGCGCCAGCGTCTATTTCGATCCCAAGACGAAGTACATCTGGGCGCTCGCGCTCGATCGGGAGGGTCAGCTGTACATCGGCACGGGCGATCGCGGCGAGATTTTCCGGGTCGATCGCGGCGGCAACGGCAGCCTGTTTTTCAAGAGCGACGAGGCGCAGATTCGCGCCCTCGACTTCGACAATGCCGGCAACCTGATTGCCGGTACCGACGGCAGCGGGCTAATCTATCGCATCTCGCCGTCCGGTCAGGGCTTCGTGCTTTACAGCGCGCCGAAAAAAGAGATCACGGCGCTCGCGGTTGACAAGCAGGGCAACATCTACGCGGCTGGCGCAGGCGAGAAGCGCGGCACCTCTGCGCCTACAACTCCCGCACTTGGGCCTCCCGCGGTTGTTGTTGTGACTCCTTCGACGCCCAGCGCGCCATCGCCGACTTCGCCTGCCGCCCCTTCGACGTCCGGTCCATCTTCTTTGATTAGCGCTATTCCCAGTGTCTCCACGATGGGCGGATCGGAAATCTATCGCCTCTCGCCCGACGGCTCACCCAAGACGATCTGGTCGTCACATGAGGATCTGGTTTACGCGCTGGCCTTCGATCGCGATGGCCGACTGCTGGCGGGAACGGGCAATCGAGGGAAGATCTACGTTATCGCCGACAGCCATTACGTCGACCTCACGGAAGCCAGTGCCAGTCAGGTGACCGCGTTCGCGCCGGCGCCGAAAGGCGGACTCTACGCGGCGACCAGCAATCTGGGCAAGGTCTTCCTGCTTGGCCCGAATCTAGTGAGCGAGGGCTCGTACGAAAGCGACGTTTTCGACGCGAAGAATTTTTCCAAGTGGGGACGCGTGGAAGTACGCGGGGGCGGCAACTTTCAGCTCTTCGCGCGCAGCGGTAACGTCGACAATCCTGATCGCAACTGGAGCGAGTGGAAGCCCATCGATGTTCAAAAGAACCTGCCTATCGACACACCCTCGGCGCGCTTTGTGCAGTGGAAGGCGGTGCTGAAGCCCGCCAATCCTGTGCCGGTTGTCGACAGCGTCCTCATCAATTATCTGCCGAAAAATGTCGCGCCCGAGGTTGACAACGTGACTGTGACGGTCGGCGCGCGCATTCCATCCGGGGCGCACACCGAGCCGGAGGGATCAGTGCCGGCCGCGTATGAGGCTCCGCTGCCAACCGTGAAGGACAGGCGCATGATCGCGGTGAAGTGGCGCGCGCACGATGACAACGACGCCACGCTGAGTTACGACGTCTACTACCGCGGCGATGGCGAAACGCATTGGAAGCTGCTGCGCTCCGATGTTGAGGAGCGCTACGTCAATCTTGAGTCGGACATGTTCCCCGATGGAGGTTATACGATTCGCGTGGTTGCGTCCGATTCTCCGTCACACTCCGCTGATGAAGCTTTGACCGGCGAGGGAGTCAGCCCGAGATTCGAGGTGGACAACACGCCGCCACGGATTGAATCCTTGACTGCGAAAGCCGAAGGCGACAAGATCCGCATCAACTTCCGCGCGCTGGACGAGTTTTCGCCGATCAGTCACGCCGAGTACTCTATCGACGCCGGCGACTGGCAGATTGTCGAACCTGTGGGCCAGATCTCGGATTCCAAGAGCGAGAGCTACGATTTCCGCGTCAGCGTGCCGCAGGATGAAGGTAAGAGCACGTCAGCGGGCAAGTCTTCGGCAACGACGAACGCGTCGTCCGGCGAGCACACCATCATCGTCCGCGTGTACGACCGCTTCGAGAACATGGGAGTCAGTAAGGTTGTGGTGAACGCGCCCGAAAGTCGATGACCTTCCGCGACGCCATTAATCTTCTCGCGATGCTGGCCTGCTCGGTTTACTGCACTATTCCGATGTTCTGGCTTGTGGTGCATCCTTTCATCGATCGCTGGCGACGACGCGGCCGACGAGCGTATCTCTTGATTCTGCCGATCTGGGCCGTGTTCATCGCCGGCGCTTTCTTGTTCATGTGGCCGTTTCGCTTTGCGCGCTACTACGCGACGTGGGCTACGTGGGTGCCAGCGGCGTTTCTATTCTGGACCGGGTTCTCCATTTATTCGGCAGCGTTCAAGAGTTTTGGTCGCGCACAGGTCTCGGGATTGGCCGAGCTCGAACCGGGTCAACATCGACAAGAGTTGGTCACGACCGGTATCCGCGGGCGAGTGCGACATCCGATTTATCTCGGACACCTGTGCGAAGTTCTGGCGTGGTGCGTTGGCACCGGCCTGATCGCGCTCTTTGCGCTTGCAGGATTCGCGATCGTCACCGGCGCGCTCGTGATCAGGATTGAGGATCGCGAACTGGAAGAGCGGTTTGGCGAACCGTATCGCGCCTACCGGAGAGCGGTGCCAGCAGTGATTCCGCGGTTCGGCAAGTAAAGCCGTGTTCGCTAGAATAAGGTCCGACGACACTGCGGGGTCTGCAGAAACCGCAAAGAAATAGTCACCACGGAAACGCGGAACTCACGGAGAAGATCTTCTACAAAAATAACTCTGTGCCCTCAGTGTCTCTGTGGTGAAACATTTTCGCGATGCAATTTGAACTTTTCATTGCTGCACGGTATTTGCGAGCCAAACGCCGCCAGGCCGTAATCGGGGTGATCACGGTGATCTCCATCATTGGAGTGGCGGCGGGCGTAGCTTCGCTGATCATCGCGCTGGCGATTAACAACGGTTTTCGTCAGGATCTGCAGGATCGGCTGCTCGGCTCGACCTCGCACATCAACCTGCTGCGCATTCAGAGTGACGGCATTCGCAACTGGGAGTCGCTGCTGGCGCGCATGGAGAAGCAGCCACACGTAATTGCGGGCGCGCCTGCCATCTACGAACAAGTGTTGATCTCGCGCGGGGCGCGCGCGCAGGGCGGCATCCTGAAGGGCATCATTCCTCAAGAGGAGCGCAAGGTCAGCACGATTCTGGACACGGTGAAGCAAGGCTCAGCAGCCGCTCTCGAACAAAACCCGACGCCGCCTTCAGCTGAAACTCCGACAGACAGCGATGAGCCGGCGCAAACCGTCGCTCCGTTGCCGCCGATCATCCTCGGCAAAGACTTGGCGGACGAACTGGGCGCAGTTGTTGGCTCGGCCGTCACGGTTACCAGCCCGCAAGGCGAGCTGACGCCGTTCGGCATCGTGCCCAAGTACAAGCGCTTCAAAGTAGCCGGCGTCTTCGAATCCGGTTTCTACGACTACGACAACACGTGGGCGTTCATACGGCTTTCCGACGCGCAGCGGCTCTTCGATCTCAGCGACGTGGTCTCGGTGCTGGAGTTCAAGGTCGATGACATCTACAAGGTCGGCGAGATCGGTCCGAAGCTTGAGGCTGAGGCGGGCAAAGGCTTCATGTCGACCAACTGGATGGAGCAGAATCGCGCGATCTTTCATGCGCTGCGACTGGAGCGCGTGGTCACGTTTATTACCATCGGGCTGATCGTGTTTGTGGCTGCGCTGAATATTCTCATCTCGCTGATCATGATGGTGATGGAAAAGACGCGCGACATTGCGGTGCTGGTGTCGATGGGCGCCAAGCGGCGACAGATCCGGCGCATCTTCATGTATCAGGGGTTGCTCATCGGTGTGATCGGAACGGTGCTCGGGCTGATCCTGGGCTTCGGGCTGTCGTGGGCCGCCGGACATTATCATCTGGTCTCGCTGTCAGCCGAGGTTTATTCCATCGACTACGTTCCATTCGCGCCGCGGCCTTGGGATGGGCTGCTGGTCGCACTCGTCGCCATCGGCGTGTCGTTCATTGCGACGCTATATCCGTCATGGTCTGCTGCGAGCGTGCTGCCGGCCGAAGCACTACGATATGAGTAGAGCCTGCGAAATGCCGAGATCCTGGCAGCTCCTGGTGATCGTAATGCTCGCGGGGACAAGCCTTGCGCGGGCGCAACAATACATCGGGCCGCACGCTCTCGGTCCGTTCCGCATCGACAAAGACGTGAAGATGAACAGCCTCCTGGCACGACTGGGCATGCCACCCTCAACCAAGAGCGAAACGTTCTGTTACCGCTCGGCCCGCGGCAACGGGTTCCTCAGCCTGACGCGCATGTCGGACGTTTACGACGACACCCTGGCCGCCGCCGTTACGCTCAGCAGTTCGCGCGACTGTGTTACCCATCCTGTAAGGCTCACGCAGGAAGATCTTGCGGGATGGAAGACACCAGAGGGCGTCGGACTGGGCAGCACTGAGGAGGATGTGCACGAAGCTTACGACCGGCCCTCCACAGTAATCAGCATTGACGGCACAAACTATAGTTCGATCGACTACGGCGACCTGGCGAGCAGCGATCATCCGCCGGCGAAGCCGCCAGAGATTGGAACCAAGGCTTTGGTCTATCGTGGTTCGGGAAACGACTTGAGCCTGGCGGAGTTCGGCATCAAAGACGGGCGCGTGGTCTGGATTTCTCTTTCGTATAACGAATGATCGGCAAGTGGTGGGCTCTCATCGGAGAATCCTGCATTTCATCCCACGCCTCACTGCGTCGCGCCAGTCGTCGTGCTACCCTTTTTATTTGGCTTTGGTCAATCCTTGCCGTTCGCTCGCTATACACCTCTCTCGTTTTGGAGCCAATCATGACATTCCTAAGGCAACGCCTCACTTCACTGCTGCAGTGTGCCGCAGTCTGCATTCTTAGCTTTGCCATCGTTCCCGCGCAGGCGCAGGAGACACACGGCATCAACGTCGCCAACATGGATCGCTCGCAGAAGCCGGGCGACAACTGGTTTCTGTACTGCAATGGCGACTGGATCAAGCGCACCGAGATTCCGCCCGATCGCGCCGGCATGGGCGTGTTTGCCGAGCTGCGCGACGCGACCGACAAGCAGACGGCGTCGATCGTTGAAAACGTAGCTAAGAGCAACGCGCCGTCCGGTTCGAGCCAGCGCAGGATTGCCGACCTCTACAACTCCTACATGAATGAGGCGGCGATTGAAGCAAAGGGCTTGACACCGCTGGAGCCGCAGCTCAAGGCCATCGCCGGTATATCCGACAAGAAGACATTGGCCTATGCGCTGGGCCAGACGCTGCGCGCCGATGTCGACGCGCTCAATAACACCAACTTCCACACGTCGCACCTGTTTGGATTGTGGGTCGCGCCGGGCTTCAATGACTCCGAGCATTACGCTGCTTACCTGATACAGGGCGGCGTGCAACTGCCAGATCGCGAGTATTACACCTCCGACAACGAGCACATGAAAGAGCTGCGCACGAAGTATCAGGCGCACGTCTCAGCGATGTTGAAGCTGACTGGATTCACCGACACCGACGCGCGCGCCGAGCGCATCGTTGCGCTGGAGCATGCCATCGCGGAGAAGCACCTGACGCTGGCGGAGAATGACGACATCCACAAGGCCAACAACACCTGGACGCAGGCTGACTTTCCCTCGAAAGCTCCAGGACTGGATTGGGCGCAATACTTCCGCGGCGCGGGACTGAGCCAGCAGGGCAGCTTCATCGTGTGGCAGCCGACGGCGTTTGCTGGCGAGTCGGCACTGGTGGAGTCGACCGCGCTGGAGACGTGGAAGGATTGGCTGGCGTATCACACCATCGAAGATTACGCCTCATTCTTGCCGAAGGCTCTGGCCGATGAGCGCTATGCCTTCTTCGGTGCGACGCTCTCAGGCGCTCCGCAGCAGCGTCCGCGGTGGCAGCGCGGCATCGCCGTCGTCAATCGGTACTTGGGCGACGATGTCGGACAAATCTACGCGAAGCAATACTTCCCGCCGGAGGCCAAGGCGACGGCGCAAGAGATGGTGGCGAATATCATCGCCGCGTTTCGCAAGCGCATCGACGGGCTCAGCTGGATGGATCCCAAGACGAAAGCCGAAGCACAGGCCAAGCTGACCACGCTGTATGTCGGCATCGGTTATCCGGAGACGTGGATTGATTACTCCGCTTACGAGGTGAAGGCCGACGATCTCTTTGGCAATGTCTGGCGCGGAAATTTGTTCCAGTACCAGCGAGAGGTGGGTCGCCTGGGCAGACCGATCGACCGACATGAGTGGTCGATGGATCCGCAAACTGTGAACGCGGTGAATCTGCCGCTGCAGAACGCGCTGAACTTCCCGGCCGCGATTTTGCAACCGCCCTTCTTCGATGCGAAGGCACCAGCCGCGGCGAATTATGGCGCGATCGGTTCGGTGATCGGACACGAGATCAGCCATACGTTCGACACAGAAGGCAGCGCCTTCGACTCGAAGGGACAGGTGCGCAACTGGTGGACGCCGTCGGACCTGGAGCACTTTGAGGCTGCGGCGGCGAAGCTGGCGGCGCAGTACGACACGTATCAGCCGTTTCCTGATCTGCATGTGAACGGCAAGCAGACGCTGGCGGAGAATATTGCCGACGTGGCGGGAATTGCCGCGTCGTACGACGGCTACAAGGCGTCGCTGGCCGGCAAGACCGCGCCGGAGCAGAACGGATTCACCGGTGATCAACAGTTCTTTATCGCGTTTGGTCAGGATTACGCGTCAAAGGTGCGCGACGCCGCGCAGCGTCAGCAGGTGATGGTGGATTCGCACTCGCCGGCGCAGTACCGAGCGGATACGGTGCGCAACATCGACGCGTGGTATTCGGCGTTCGATGTGCAGCCGGGACAGACGCTGTATCTCACGCCGGATCAGCGCGTGCGAATCTGGTAGGAAGCGGCAGAGCACATCCTCGGGCGCGCAATCATGTCCTCAGTTCGGATATGGATTGCGCGCCTACCGTGCATCACGCCTTGCTTCAGGAAACCTAGAAAAGTGTCGCCGGCTGAAGCCGGCTCGGAAAAATAATCATCGAACGCCGACGCTGGCCTGAAGGCCAGCACTACCGTTGAGCATGTGCCTGATGTCGCAGATGCCTTCTCGTAACCCATTACCGTCGTTACTTCCGTAATTTTTCTCTGCAAGCCGCGGCAAAGTCGCTGACTTCCCCGCGCGAACATGATCTAATTCGAATAGGTCAGTGGCTGGCGCCCTAGTACCGGAACGGGCACGGCTGCAACCACTTGGCCGGATTTTGTGTCGCTGCGGAGCGCGCCTGCATCAAACTGTTCAAGACGTGTTGTTGCGAGCGGACAATCTGAAGAAAGTTTTCCGCTCGGGCAATTCGGATTTGGTGCTCTTTGAAAGCTTATCGCTGGATGTGCAGAAGGGCGAGATGCTCGCCATTGTGGGCGAGTCGGGAACCGGAAAGAGCACCTTACTACACATCCTCGGAGCGCTTGATCGTGCTTCTGAAGGTGACGTATACTTCGCCCAAGTTCGCTTGGGGAGCCTCTCTGAGGAAAATGCAGCGGAGTTCCGTAGCCGGGAGCTCGGATTTGTGTGGCAGTTTCATTATCTGCTTCCGGAGTTTACTGCCTCGGAGAACGTGGCCATGCCCTTGCTGATGCGAGGCATGCGGCGCCGCGAGGCCGAGCAGGAAAGCCTGCATTGGTTGCAGGAAGTGGGTTTACAGGACCGTGCCAGTCATCGGTCCGGGGAGTTGTCTGGTGGGGAGCAGCAGCGGGTGGCGTTAGCGCGCGCTCTGATTACCAGGCCCAAGGTTCTGATGGCAGACGAGCCGACAGGTGACCTTGATAACCGGACGGCAGAAACGGTTTTTAATTTGATCGCCAGGCTACATAGCGACTATCGTCTGACCTCACTCATCGTTACACACAACCTGGGGTTTGCGCGTCAGTGCGACCGCGTTCTGCGTCTGGAACGGGGGCGGGTGGTCGAGGTGTCTCCGCAGTCGTTGTCCGCGTGATGCAACACGCGGCGGTGAGGCGGGTTTGTAGTACTAAGGCAGCTACAGGCTCAGGGAAATCGGCTCTGATGCGCCATTTCGGAGTCGGCAACAAGGGGAAGAGTCAGGCAACAGAGTTCGGCAGGACAAACAATTCCCGTCGCGCTCTTGGAGAGGTTCCATGTTTGAACGGTACACGGAAAAGGCCCGGCGCGTAATTTTCTTCGCGCGCTATGAAGCCAGTCAGTTCGGTTCTCCTTATATTGAGACGGAGCACCTGCTGCTGGGACTTCTGCGCGAGGACAAGGCGCTCACCAATCGGTTCCTTCGGTCCCATGCTTCGGTTGAATCGATCCGGAAACAGATCGAGGGCCACACCACAATTCGGGAGAAGGTTTCCACTTCCGTGGACCTGCCCTTGAGCAACGAGTGCAAGCGTGTGCTGGCGTATGCCGCGGAGGAAGCTGAGCGGCTTTCGCACAAGCACATTGGGACGGAGCACCTGCTGCTGGGGCTGTTGCGCGAGGAGAAATGCTTCGCGGCTGAGATTCTACATGAGCGCGGGTTGCGGCTGTCTTCGATACGCGAAGAGCTGGCGCGCACCTCGCAGGAGAAGGCGCAGCCGTCGCAGCGTTCGCGCGAGTCGTCGCTGCTGTCGGAGTTCTCACGCGACCTGACGCAGGCGGCGATGGACAACCAACTCGATCCGCTGGTCGGGCGCGATGCCGAACTGGAGCGCGTGATCCAAATCCTGTGCCGCCGCACCAAGAACAATCCAGTGCTGATCGGCGAGCCCGGCGTGGGCAAGACTGCGATCGTAGAAGGGTTGGCTCAACGCATCGCTGACGGCGAAGTTCCGTCGTTCCTGTCTGACAAACGAATTCTTGCGCTCGATCTGTCGCTGATCGTCGCCGGAACGAAGTATCGCGGCCAGTTTGAAGAGCGGCTCAAGACCATCATGAAAGAATTGATGGAGTCGCAGAATGCCATCATTTTTATCGACGAGCTGCACACGCTGGTGGGCGCGGGATCGGCGGAAGGTTCGCTGGATGCGGCGAACATCCTGAAACCAGCGCTGTCGCGCGGCGAGATTCAGTGCATCGGCGCAACGACGCCCGGCGAGTATCGCAAGTCGATCGAGAAGGATCGTTCGCTGGAGCGGCGCTTCCAGGCGGTGAAAGTCCCGCCGCCGAACGAGGCTGACGCGGTCAAGATTCTGTTCGGCATCAAAGAACGCTACGAGAAGTTTCATGCGGTCAGCTACACGGACGAGGCGATTCAGTTTTCTGTGTCGCATTCGAATCGGTATCTGCCGGACCGCTTCCTCCCGGACAAGGCGATCGATCTGGTGGACGAAGCGGGCGCGCGCGTAAAGCTTCGCCAGACTTCCCTGCCCGAGGACATCACCGAGGTGCAGAAGCGGATCAAGTTCATCGTGCATCGCATGGAAAATGCCATTGCGAACCACGAGTTCGAGAAAGCCCGCTTCTACTCCGATGAGGAGCGCAAAGAGCGCGAGAACCTGCGCGCCCTGCGCGAAAAATATCACCTCGATGAGTCCTCGACTGGCGTCGTCGGCCGCGAGGACATCGAAGACGTCGTGTCGCGCTGGACTGGCGTTCCCATCGCGTCGATCAAAGAAGAAGAAAGCCAGAAGCTGCTGCGCATCGAAGAAGAACTGCACAAGCGAGTCATCTCGCAGGAGCGCGCTATCTCGGCTCTGGCGCGTGCGATTCGGCGCTCGAGGGCTGGATTGAAGAGCCCGAACCGGCCGATCGGCTCGTTCCTGTTCCTGGGTCCAACAGGCGTCGGCAAGACGGAAGTCGCTCGCACCCTGGCGCAGTTCATGTTCGGCAGCGAGAAATCGCTGGTGCGCTTCGACATGTCGGAGTTCATGGAGAAGCACTCGGTGTCGAAGCTGATCGGCTCGCCTCCGGGATATGTTGGCTACGAAGAGGGCGGCCAGCTGACTGAGCGCGTGAAGCGCGCACCGTATTCGGTCGTGCTGCTCGACGAAGTGGAGAAGGCACATCCGGATTTGTTCAACATCCTGCTGCAGGTGTTTGAAGACGGCCAGTTGACCGACGGATTGGGCAACACGGTCGACTTCAAGAACGCCATCATCATCATGACCTCGAACATCGGCGCGCGGCATTTGCAGAAGCGCACCGGCATGGGCTTCCAGTCGGAGCTTGATGAGAACACCTCTACCAAGGTCGAGGACATGGTGCGCAACGAAGTGAAGCGCACGTTCAATCCTGAGTTCCTGAACCGTCTGGATGAAGTCATCATCTTCAACGCACTGACCGAGGTCGACCTGATCCAGATTGTCGAGTTGATGGTGCAGCACCTGAACACCAACCTGGCGCAGCGTTCGATCACGGTCACCGTGACGGAAGAGGCGCGCAAGTGGATTCTCGACAAGACGGTCGTCGATCGTACGTACGGTGCTCGCCCCCTGCGGCGCGCGCTGCAGAAATACATCGAGGACCCACTGTCGGAGGCGCTGATCCAAGGCACCTTCCAGCAACGGCCTGCCTTTATCGAGGTCTACCTCGAGAAGGAGCAGCTGTTTTATCGGCCGGTGGGCGAGGAAAAAACCGAAGGGGTGTTGTTGTTCAGCAACTAGCGATTAGCAACTAGCGATTAGAAAAAGGGGAGCGGAGACGCTCCCCTTCCTCTTTGCCCACGTACTAGAGATCGAGATCAAAGCTGAGACCTCCAGCCCCGACTCTTGCACTATCAAAGTTCGCAAGGAACTCACTTATGATTCGCAAACTATCGTCCGGGCAGTATCGACTGTACTCACGCAAAAAGGATCCGAAGACGGGTAAGCGCCGCAATCTCGGCACGTTTGCCACACGCGAGAAGGCGGAGGCACACGAGCGCGCGGTGCAGTACTTCAAACGGCATTGAGGCAGGCGACTATCACGACACCCAGTCGGCTGTGATTGCTTGCCGCGAGCGAACTCCGATCTGCCATTCTTGTGCCGCCGGCTGAAGCCGGCTCAGGCGAGAAGTAAACGGGTCGTCGGCACGACTGAAGAGGCTGCGGAAAAAGTTCGAAAAGCAGATCCCTCGCGGGCTGAAGCCCGCTCGGGATGAAGAATAAAAGCCTTGAACGCGGCGCTGAAGCGCCGCACTACCCGAGCCAGACAGAACGCAGAGTTTTTCCGCAGACAGTGAAGTCGTGCCCTGACGCGAAGTGCTATTTGCCGGTTGCAGCAATTCCGGCGGTCGTCAGCTTGCCCGCAGCTGCGATCTTGATTTGCACGTAATTGTCGACCTTCAGGAATAACGTGCTGGGATTTTTCATTCCCCAGGCCTGATAAGGGATGTTGAAGTCCGAGGTCGCGGTTACGTCGCTGCCGTTGGCCTGAACGGCCATCGAGAGCGTCATGTCGTGGTCCGCGCCGTGGATGCGAAAGACGCCCTGGACCTGGAGATTGGATGCGCCTTTGTCGTCGAACTTACCCGCGACGTGTTGCGGGAGGAAAGTTATCTGCGGATAGTGTTTGCTCTCCAGAACCTCCTTGTGCATTTTGTTGTCGCGGGACTGATTGTCGGTCTGGCCGCTGGTGGCGTCGACGATGATCTCGCCGCTGGCGTTGCCGGTGTTGGGATTGAAGAGGATAGTGCCGCTTTTCAGCTTGAAGCTTCCGTGGACAGTGTGGAGCGTGGCTCCCAGAGTCCAGTCAATCATGGTGCGCGCGGGGTCAAGCGTGAGCTGGAGTTGTTGGGCAGCAAGCGAGGTGGGCAGCAATAACAGAAAGCTGATAGCAAGCCATCTGGACCGTAGGTTGATTGTCATTGTCTATCGCCCCTGAAGGGGCTCGATTGCTAATGGGCATGTTACCCCGCCCTGAAAGGCCGGGCTATCAGCTTCCGTCTCGCTTCGCGAGACTCGGTCCGTGCAACGCTGTGTATTCTCGCCGACGCGAACTGGCCGATCCAAAGGAGACGCGCCCACACAAACTGCTTACGAGCCGCAGCCTAGTATCCACTAACCGCGGGCTGGGCTCGCACATTTCCGATATAATCCGAAGACACACGCCACACGGTAGGGATCGATGTCGGAAGTAGCAGCAGCCAGAGTTAAACCAGAAGCTGCAACGGTTGAGCCTCCGGTACTGCTGCGGGAACTCGAACCGTGGCATCGCGTCTTCCTGCGCAATCTGCGCGACACTCTTCTCCGGCGTGAGCCACCTCCGTTTGTCACCACCGCAACTCCCGTCCCCGTCCCGCGCGGTTACTTTATCAAGACCGGCGTCGACTTGTGGCGCGTTGCCGAATCGTACAGCGGGCACATCGCGTTTGTCGTGATGGTTTATCTGGTTTGCACGCTGCCGTTTTTCAATCGCGAGCCGAAGCTGGTTTCGCCGGCGGATAACACCGAGATTTCGTATTACCCGGTCAGCGAATACCTGCCGCCGATCAACACCGCTGCCAAAGCTGCGATGAAGACGCGCCATGGCGCGCCCAAGCTGGCCAAGCAGGAGATCCTGTCGGTTCCGCCGAATGCGGACAACAATCACCAGACCATCGTCACGCCGCCGAAGATCAAGCTGGATCACGATGTGCCGCTGCCGAACATCGTGGCATGGACGCCGATCCCTTCGACGCAGCCGGTAGCGGCATCGGCGCGATCGGTTTCGCAGTTGAAGGTGCCGCAGTTTGAGCCTGATGTGGTGGCGCCGGCGGCTGATGTCTCGAAGCTGCACGACAAGCTGCAGCTGCCGACGATGCCGCAGCCTTCGGTGGTTGAGCCAACAACCGACATCTCGATGTTGCACGACAAGTATCAATTGCCGGCGTTGCCCCAACCTACGGTGGTTGAGCCAAAGCTCACGGCCGAGCAGCTCAAGCTGAAGAGTGGCAACCCGAACCTCGCGGAACTTACGCCTGCGGTCGCGGGGCCACAGCATGCCGGAGTCGGCAACAGCGCGGGGAAGGATGTTCCGCCATCGCCGAATGTGCAGAATCTTCAGGCGCAAGGACAAGGCCAAATCATCGCGCTAGGCTTGAATCCCGTCGACGTGCATGGGCCGTTCAGCGTGCCGGGCGGAAATCGCAGTGGCGAGTTCCACGCGTCGCCGAGCGGCAAAGCTGACGCGCCGGGCACGCCCAACGTCGTCGGCACGGGTGCAGCCGACAACGGCGGAGGCAACGGCAAGGGGAACGGCGTGCCAGCGGGCATCATGGTAGGAGCTGCACCGCCGGGCGCGGCGACGTCCGCAGTCTCGGGCACGCCGAACGCCGGAACGGTGGGGAAAGGTGCGACGCCGGCAACCAATCCCAACGTGGACGCGCAGAAGCGAATGCTGGCCGCGGCGATGAAGCCATCGCTGCCAAGCTATCGTGACCGCGTTTCGCCGCCGCCGGCCAACAACGTTCCCGAAGATCCTAACGAGAGCATCGAGCAACGCGTCTTCGGGCGGCGACGCTATTACTCGCTGATCATGAACATGCCCAACCTGACTTCGGCGACCGGCAGCTGGATCATCCGCTTCGCCGAGCTGAAGCAGAGCGATGACAAGACCGACCTGACGGCGCCGGTCGCTATGACCAAGGTCGATCCGGCCTATCCGCCCGACGTGCTGCGCGACCATGTCGAGGGAACGGTGACGCTGTACGCCGTCATCCGCACGGACGGAAGCGTGGCCAACATTCGCGTGCTCGACAGCCTGGATGAACGGCTCGATCAGAATGCCATTCAAGCGCTGTCGCGCTGGCACTTCCGACCGGGCATCAAGAATGGCGAGCCCGTCGCCGTTGAGGCGGTGGTGCAGATTCCCTTCCGGATGAGCCATCTGCGGCCGTAGCGGCAGCAATCAGCAATCAGCAGCAGCAGTCAGAAGTCGGCTGTCGGGGCACCGGGCAACATTCGCTTGAGGACTACGTTCCGCAACGCTCGAACATCCGTAGCCCCCTGCACTTACATATGTGACATTCACGCCCGCATCGCCTCATGCGGAACGGAAGATTTCTCGCAGCTTAGAAACTCAATCGCTCGGGACTGTTTCAATGAGGCGAGCTTGGGACCCTCAACTGGGCCCGGAGTGGAGGGGCGTACAAGGCATCATGGCGGTAGTGGCGCCTAGCCTCTGCTGGCGGAGCGAGGGGCGCCGTTCCTTGCGATAAGGCCTGCTCACGCCATCTATCGTCGAAGGCCAGAATCCGCCGCAAAATGCTCGTCAGCTACCTGCCGAAAACTGCCGAGTTTGCGGTATTACTCAGCTCCCCTGGCCGTTCTCGCTTCTCGCCATCCTACGTTTCATGATCTCGTCGAGGGCCGTTTTGGCCTCGGTGTACTCTTCTGGAGTGACGCTACCCCGTTGACGTTCGACTTCGAGTTCGAGTCGTTCATCCTCCATGACTTTCGTCAGTTGAGCGCTGCGTTCGACTGAGCTCATTGGTATGTCAGCGAACTTTACCTCGGCCGGCTGGCTGTCTGCGTCGGACACTTTGAACATCTCGCGTTGCTTCAGCCGCATGAGGAACGCCATATAGAATTCGGGAAACTGCCAGATGCGCGTGTTGAAGGTAGTCACATCCTCGTTGTAGAACTCACGGCGGTCGGCAATGCGCTCCTCCAGTTCGGAGATGCGGGCCTGCAACTTGAGGAAATTCTCGTTGGCTTTGAGCTGAGGGTAATTCTCCACCGTGGCAAACAAGCCCCGCAAAGCGCCGGTAAGCAGTTGGTCGGCCCGCGCCTTCTCGCCGACCGTGGTGGCACTCACCGCCGCAGCACGCGCCTGGGTCACCGCCACCAACGTCTCCTTCTCATACAGCATATAACCCTTCACCATCTCCACCAGGTTCGGGACTTCGTCGTGCCGCTGCTTCAGCAGGACATCGATGTTCGCCCAGGCGCGATCGTTCTCATTGCGCAGGCGTACCAGTTCGTTGTACGTGATAACGGCGTAAAGAAAGGTGCCGGTGACAACGAGAGCAATGACCCATCCCATGACACTCAGCTCCATACTCACACCTGCCTTAGAAGTCTCCAGCAACGCTTGCACCAGGAAGGATCCGAACAGCACGGTCAGAATAGTACCGACGATGATCATCCCTACGGCAGTGGCAAACAAGCCTGTCTGATTCTTGTGCCCGATCTTGGAGGAGATCACCATGGTTGGCTCACTGCTGCCCTTGCAGATCAGGTAGCGGTCGGTCGCGTCCTTGGAATCCGGATTCTCGGCATAGGTACCAGTGACTTGATACTCCGTCCCCGGAAGCACCAGGAATTCCTGCAAGCGATAGCTGCCGCTATCCCAGTTGGATCGTGAAAATTCGGGGATGCGAGAGAGATCCTCGCTGTTCATCACATAACTAGAATTTTGCGGCACATCACATTCCTCCTCCTTAACATGGCTGGGGTCGATCACAACCCTCCCCGTATCGTCGGCTAGCGAGAACCTCTGTCCATGCATGACGGTCAAGCAGTGCTGCCAATGCTCTCTGCGGTTTTCGCCTTCGCTGTTATCCTCCGCTTCCCAGTGAGCAATGTTCACCTGGTAGAGACAGCAGGGTGTATTGCTGACCGGGCTGGTGATCGGGTGGTCCGATTGCGCCTTGCCCCGAACGCTCACCAAGCCCAGAGCAACGCTCCGGATCGGAATGAGAGGCGTGTCGGCCAGGATTTTGTACTCGCGTAAGACCCGGAAGCCCCTAAGAAATAGAGAAAGTCCTGAAAAGACCGCAAAACCGAGCAAAAGCACACCCGGCGACAACAATTGGAAGATAGTGCCCGCCTTGTAGCCAACGACATGCCTTGCGAGTAGATGATCGACGAAAAAACCGATGCGGTAGGCGCCGACCGCGACCACAAGAATGGCCAGGAGAACGGCCAGGGTCTTCCACAGGCCTCGGCACAGGACTCGCCACCCAACTTGAAAGAAGAAGAAGACAAGAATACCCAGGACTAAGAACCCTGCGAACAAGAATAACGGTGGCGGTACTCCTCTAAGGAAATCTAGAACCGGTTTCACAAGCGCTCTCCCCCGGTTTTTCGGCCAGGACGAAAGCTCGCACTCATAGCTGGAGGTTCAGTTCGCCTCACAAGCGCCCCTCTGCCGTAGGATTAGTAGCTTAAGGGATGTTTGTAGCTTTGCAACTGGAATCTCGGATCGGGCCTTTACGGACTCCACCGCATAGATATTTTCGTTGGCCCGATCCACGACGAAGCCGCCGCGGCGGTGCCGATGGCAACGGTGTCGCCTGGGAGATCACGCCCTAACTGAAACTATGCGGTTTCACAGCGGGTCGGCATCCTTGATTCGGTGTCGGCCTTTTCTTGTCCAGGCGATTCCGGCTGCACCGGATACTGGCCGTTGTGCAATCGCCATAGCACTCATTGACTCGGTGGCCGGGGATTTGTGCGCCACTGCCTGGGAAGCTCACGCTGCAAACAATCCCCCCTCGATAGTCACATGATCGACGGCGCGAACTCGCCGAATCGCGCTGTCGTAGGATTACTGCTGGTAACTCCTCATTGCGACAACTGACTCGCGGTCTTCCTTTACTCCCCGCAACACATTTGCAGACTGACTGCTGACGCGCAATGGGCAATTCGATCATCCAAACTTGCAACGTAGTCCGCGCACCCCGGACGGATGTATTGGCTCAGTTGTAAATACGTTGATCGGTGCGCCATCCACCGTTCTTACAATCATGCCGATGCCGAGCGGGGAGGGGTTGACAAAGCTCCTGGCGGAAATATTACGCAACTTTGCTATAGGAGACCGGCATGAACTATCTCGACAGTTTGTTAGAACGCAACCAAGAATTCGCATCTCAGCGGTCCGCCGTTGGCACATTGATACTTTCACTTCCGGCGGCACTACCGAATGTACGAGCAATTATCATCGGTTGCGCGGATATGCGTGTGGATCCCGCTCATGTGCTTGGAATCAGACCCGGAGAGGCGGTTGTCATACGCAACATCGGCGGTCGAATCACGCCGGGATTGCTGGAGCAGTTGGGCTTACTCGGGCGAATTGGTGACGTTGCCGGCGAGATTCCTGGAGGCGGCGGAGAGTTCCACATCATCGTTCTTCATCACACCGATTGCGGCATCACTCGCCTCGCGGACGATCCGGCCATGCTGGCGCAGTATTTTCGAGTACCGGAATCTGAAGTCAAGACGAAAGCGGTCACCGACCCTCGCGCTGCGGTTGCGAGCGACGTTGCTTTGCTGCGGTCGACCCCAGGATTGCCGGACACGTGGCTGATCTCCGGCCTTGTCTACGACGTAGCCACCGGACGTGCCGAGATCGTTGTACCGCCAGCCCCTGTTCGTATTCGTAAATCACCCAAGGCAGACTTAGGTGGTCATAACGTTGTGACACCGTCGCAATCGAATACAAATCGATAATTGGCGATGGGTCGCTCTACCGCAAACAATCGGGCCTTCGTCGGATCATTTGTGGTAACCCCTGTTCACGCCACTTATTCGTCGAAAGTCAGAGTCCGCCGCAAAATGCTCGTTAGCTAGCTACCGAAAACCGCCTCACCACCGACGACTCAGTCGCTCAATAGCTTCCGCCTCCCGTGTATACTTCGGCCAGTCTTACAAGTGAGGCTTCGGCAAAATGCCCACCTTCAACGCGCCTGCACCTGGGGGAAGGAGAGCTGGGCGTCCCTTAACCCGGCGCGATTTACCTGTCATATTTCTCGTTCCTGCAATTTTATTTGGCTTCTTCGCGATTGCCCTCCCGGTAATGGCAAAGCTCGCTATGGCGAAGGAAAGCGATCTCAAGGTTGTCGCCGGATCAGTCGAGCGAGAGCCTAGATGGTTAAGGGGAAAGAGTGGCGGCAAATTACCAATCATAGAAATTCGCGTCCAAACGGATGACGGTCTGTACGACCTCGATGAGCAAGATTTAAGTCACACGCGGGAAATCATGAATTTGAGGCCCGGCGATCAAATCACCGCGCGCGTGAAGCCTCTCGCAACCTACCACAATGTATGGGAGCTGAAACGCGATGGAGTTACGATTCAGAGCTACCAGGAGAGCTATCTATATCAGGTCGCGCAGAATGGGCAGGCGGAAACAGACGCGCTCTTGTGCGGGTTACTAGCTGCAATATCTCTGGCGGCGGCCCTAGCTCTCAGGATGCATTTCGGTGCATGGCGGGATCCAACTCCCCTGGTTTCGGCCGACGCCGCAGACTACGACCCGCGCTCCTGAAACTCCCGTCGTTATCAACAAGCAATGTTTCAGTTTGAATACTCCTCGTCGATAAAGGGAATATCGCTCAGGAACTGCCTGAATAACGTCTGGAAGTGCAGCCACTCAGGGAGCGCTAGATCTTCCACATTCTGGTCTAAAGGCACAAGGATGAAATAGGGAACCATGCCGGTTCGGCCACGGAGTCGGCCAATTCTGTACCCTCGAATCTCTTCGCGCATCAGCTTTCGTCTTGAGAACCAGCCAACAACCTCAATGGCGTTCGAATAAACGATTACCCGCTCGCTCGTTATAGCAATGGAGCAAAACCCGAACGCCAGGAGGACGACGCAGATTACAGCGTGACGCACATCGAGTCGGCCCTGCAAAATGCCAAAGCCATGAAGGGCAGCCGTAATAACCCCGGAATATGCGGCACAAATCACCAGGAGTCCAATCAACCCGTATCTCATGGCATCGCCCTGCCGATAGGTTCGAGGATACTCAGATGGGAAGTCGGTTTGCATTTCGCAAGCTCAGCTCAGAGGTATACTTCTTCCTCGCCAACCTCCTCAAACTGCCCTATGTGATCTCGCCTGCGTTTCGAGATTCCGTGTCCATCCGTTCCACATATTGAGAGCGAGCTGGACTAGCCTCGAATGGATCCGCAAAGTACTGCGTTTCTCGCGCAACCTGGTCGTCCCTGAACTCCATGATGCTCACGGTGTAGGATGGCTTGCCGTCATAGGACAGGATGAATTCAGTGATCCAAAGATCGCCGCTGCCAATGATTCGCTGGACAGTAAAGCGCTTCCGGTTCGGCTGGATCGAGCGGGTGATCTGTATGTTGCGGCGGCCGCGTATTCGCTCGCCGGACTGCGGGTATTCCAGCACCGCGTCCTCGTGATAGATACGGTGCTCCGTTTCAAAATCATTGGCATCGGAGGCCGCCCAATGCTGATCCAGCGCCGCACGTATCCGTTGATCTCGCATCTTACCCTCCTGCGCCTGGGTTGGTTGGGTTGAACTCACAGCCCGAACAGTGTGAAGAGCTCGTTGACTTTGAGTCTGGTTGGATGTCAAATGCCAAGCCAAGATTCACCGGAGAGGATGGCTCACCATGAAACTGCGAATCGCATCCCTGTCACTTCTCGCACTGACTCTAGTGGCTCTTCCGGCTATGGCGCAGACAGTCTATAGCAACGGTCCTATCAACGGTAACACCGATGCCTGGACCATCAACTTCGGCTTTGTCGTTAGCGACACATTCAGCGTCACTAACAACACGACCATCACCGGCGGCAGCTTTGGAATGTGGCTGTTCTCGGGCGACACGCTAACTTCGGCTGAACTGTCCATCACCTCGGGCGAGAACAGTGGCACCAGCTATTTCGATCAGACAGTGAATTTCACGCAGGGCGCCTGCGCCGTCAACCAGTACGGCTACAACGTCTGCCAGGAGAACACCTCGTTCAACGGCCCGATGCTCAATGCCGGCAGCTACTGGCTGAACCTGCAGACTGGCAGCGTACCGAGCGGCGACCCAGTTTACTGGGATGAGAACTCCGGTCCATCAAAGGCCTCTGAGAACTCGGTTGGTTCAATCCCTTCCGAGGCTTTCACGGTTCTCGGCACAAGCACCAGCAGCATGCCCGTCACCACCACCACCACGGGGTCGGCTCCCGAGCCCAGCAGCATCATGCTGTTCGGTTCTGGCCTTCTCGGACTGGCCAGCTGGCTGCATCGCAAGCTGTTCTGACCTCAGCCTGGGGACCTTTGCTGAAGGCGAAACGGGAAGTGTGCGCGAACATGTAGTGTGTCGGTGTGTGTACCGATCAACTACACCGACGGGTTCGTAGGTCGAACGAACGCGCTCTGTAACGGGTCGTAGGTTATTGGCGTAACCTCCCGTCATCGCAAGCAATCTCGAGTAACGAACCACGACCCACTAGCCACTGCTTTCACTGCTTCTCGCTGGCCGCGCGGATTCTGCCGAACTCGTCGCCGGGCTGCCATCCGACCAGTGCGGGCTGGCTCGCCGCTTGCCATCCCAGAGCGATGCCGAAGCGCGCCATCACCGCATCGCCGCGAAAATCCATGTCAGCACGATACTCGTCGCTCGGCTGATGGTAATGGTTCGCGACAAAGTCCTGCGCCTGCTCGGTTCCCCATTCGCGATCATGGCCGCGATACTTGTCGCCCTCGTCGATGGAGAAGGCCGGCACGCCGACGCGCGCGAAGCTGAAGTGGTCGGAGCGGAAGTAGTGACCGGCGCCGGGTTGCGAGTCGGGGACGATCGCCAGCCCGAATTCCTTGGCGGTGCGCTCGACCACGGGGTAGAAAGTGGTGCGCTCGGCGCCCGCGACGTTGACTTCCTCCGGCACGCCGAGCGGCGGCACGTCGTCGTAGTTGAGCGCAACTGAGATGTCTTTGTCCGCAACCGGCGGATGCTTGCCGAGATATTCCGAGCCGCGCAGACCCTGCTCCTCAGCGGTGGTTGCCGCGAAAAAGACGGAGCGCTTCGGCGGCTGGCGAACTCCGGCAAAAGAGCGCGCAATTTCCAGCAGAATGCCGCATCCGGTGGCGTTGTCCTGCGCGCCGTTGTAGATGTTGTCGCCCGCCATGCCCGGCACAATGCCGAGATGATCGTAGTGCGCGGTGTAGAAGACGGCCTGTTCGCGCAGCCGGGGATCGGAGCCGGGCAACTCGGCAACGACGTTGTTGGAATCGAAGCGGCGAACCTTGCTGAGGATCGTCGCCTTCACCCTGAGCGGGAGCGGCGCGGGCGTGAAGCCCGGCTTGCCCGCGGCCTCCATCATGCGATCAAGATTCATGCCACAGGCCTGCGCCAGTTTGCGCGCGACGTCGAGCTGAATCCACGAGGCCAGCTTCAGTTTGAGCGCGGGATCGTTGCGGAGGTAGGCGCGCTCGCCCGACCACGAGCTGCGAACCACGTTCCAGCCGTAGCTCGCCATCTCGGTTTTGTGGATGAGCAGCACGCCCGCAGCGCCACGCCGCGCCGCCTCGGCGAACTTGTAGCTCCAGCGCCCGTAGTAGGTGAGCGCCCTGCCGGCGAAGAATTTGGGGTCGTCTGACGGCGGCTCGTTCACCAGCATGAGCAGCACTTTGCCCTTAACGTCGACGTTGCGGTAGTCGTTCCAGTTGAATTCCGGCGCGTCGATCCCATAGCCCATCCAGATCACGTCGGCGTCGATCTCGTCGCGCGGATTGCCGGTCTCATCTGTGGCGACGAAATCGGTGCGATAGGCCAAATTAATCGGCACGCCGTTGCTGGGAACCACGGTGATCGTCGAGCTGTCCTGCGTAGCACTGCCTTCCATCGGCACCTTCTGCAGAAATGTGCCGTTGTCGCCGGCCGGCTTCAGCCCGTAGAGCGCAAACTGCGTGGCAATGTACTCGGCGGCGAGATCGCCTCCGCGCTGTCCAGTGCCGCGGCCCTCCAGCAGATCGCTGGCGAGGAATCGGACCTGCGCGCGAATCTTTTCGGGATCAACAGCAGCCATGGCCTGCTCAGCGGACGGCGGAAGACCGGCGACTTGCGGAACGTTCTTCGCAACTGACGGGACATCGGGAGAATTGATCTGCGCGAGCAGCAGGGTTGCGGCGACGACAAAGGGAGCCAATAGGACGTTGCGCAACGAAGCAATCTCCGGTGCCGGCGATGAGCCGGCAGAGAGCTCATTTTACGTCAACGGTTGGGCAGGTGTTTTACAGGCGAGCTCCGCCCTAAAAACCTCTTTGAGTGATGTCACCATCCGGCGGTGTGTGCTTGATAGGGAGCTTGTTGTAGTGGACCTTGTCGACCTCGATGACCAGAACCAGCACTCCCTCAAGCCCGCGGTCGGGATAGTTCTCTCCGAGATATTTGTGCGCGATGTGGTTGAGGAACTCCAATGCCGAGTCGTCGCGAATCTCTACCACTCGGCCACGGATTTGGAGCTCTTCGTAGGGATCGTGGAAGTCGACAACGGAAACTGCGACGCGGGGATCGCGCCGCAAGTTGCGGACCTTTAGGCTGCTCTCCTCGGAGCTAATCAGGATGCGGTCGTCTTCAACGTCGATCCAAACCGGCGAATTGTTTGGCGAGCCGTCTGGCATCAGCGTCGATAAATGAGCGAAGTTGGGACGAGACAGCAGGGCGCGAATCTGAGGCTCGAGTTTCATTGTTCTCTCTTCGCCGTGATTCTACGCCCGGGCCGACCGCGATTAAAGGCGAGTGAGTCAGCTTGATTGAATGCTGTGTTGAAGCTGAAATCGATTTCCATCTGCGCTCACTTCCCGTCTCGCCGCAACTCCGGCCAGCGCCCACGGACCTCCCCAATACGCGACCGCGATCAACATGCTGGACCACTCGTCGGGATTGTGCCACGCATGAATGACTCGTGGGCCGTGCAGCGTGATCACCCAGATCCCAAACATCAGACCGAGCCCAGCCGCTCCCCATGGCAGCAGCACGTCAAGCGCGATGCTGATGGCAGATGCGATGAAGACGGCGCCGAAGAATGCGATCCAGAAAACGTGCAACGGAATCCACTTCGGGATCAGCGTACCGATCGGGGCGAGCGCCAGGAAGTGATCGACGCCAAACACGATCAGGCACACAGCCAGAATGTAGCGGCTGGCGCGATCCAGCGCAGTGGGGATGGCGTCGCGGCCGGGCAGCAGCCAGGCGAGCGCGGCGATGCCTAGCGGCTCGAGGAAAATCGTACGGAATCCCATGTCCCCCAGATGAACGGCATATTTCGGCGCGTCCAGGATCAGCCCGCAGACGAACAACAACGCGCCGAGTATCAACGCTGCCGACCTCAAGCCTCGCTTGAGCAGCAGGCACGCGCCAAGCACGACCACGATTGCGCCGAAAAGGTAGCCCAGCCACTGAACGGTTGGAAGCCACGGAAGCAGCGGAATGACTTTGTAGTCGGGGGCAAGGCCGCTATTGGCGCCATTCGAGCGGGCAAAGATGAGCGTCTCAATGCCGAGGCCGAGGGTGGAGAGAGAGAAAATCACGCGCCCGGGCGCAGCCAGCGCGTGCAGTGTTTGATCGGTTTGGGTTCGTCCCTGCGAGATCACACGCACTATTCTTCTGCATGCCGAGCCGAATGCAATATCCACTTGTCACGTTTTCGCCATGACCACCGCCAAAAACCCGCCAGCCGCACGGATTGCGTTGCCAGATGCAGACCTGGGCGGTTGATTGCCAAGTTGTTGTGACGTACGATCCGCGGACCGCGGATCAGTTTTTGGAGTTTCAACCAGCGCGGAATTCGCGCACGTCTTCGCCTTTACGCCACAGCATCGCCGGAGTCTGCTGGCGCAGCGCAGCCAGCTTCGCGTTGACGGCTTCGACCTCGACCTTCGACCAACTGACCGACGAGATCTCGATCTCACCATTCGGCTCGATGTAGAAGAGCGTGGGAACATTGGTGAGGCCGTAGGCGTTGGAGACGGCGTAGTGCTTGGGATCGTCGAGTGCGACCGGAAAGGTAATGCCGAACTGCTTCATAAAGGCCTCGGTGTCCTTCGCCTTGTCTTGCGAGACGCCGATGAAGCTGACCTTGCTTTCGCGATTCGCCTGGAAGATGCGCTCGAAGAACGGAAACGCGTATTGGCAAACCGGGCAGCTCACCTTGAAGAACGCCAGAACCACCGGGCCTTTCTTCAGAGCTTCGTGGAGCGATACCGCTTTGCCCTCAACCGTGGGCAGGGAAAAATCTGGAGCTTGCACACCTGCTGCCAACGCAGCCATCGAACGAAACCTCCGCAGGAATCTCAGCACGTTATCGGGAGCGCTTGGCGCTATTCCGAAGGATGCTCTCTTGAATTGATGCTTCAGAATAAGTTTCGACTTTGGGCTTTGGGGAGCCAATGAAGGCCAATGTAAGGAATAGCCAGACCATGAGGAAGTAGCACGCATAGTTGACGATGCTGGCGATCGCCAGCACTACGGTCGTGGTAGCCGCTTGCTTGTTGCCGGTCGTCCCGATGGAGACGATCGTGGCGACAAATGTGCCGATGCGCATTCCCGGAAACATCCCGTAGTTGGCTGCGGGAACCGGCGCCAGCATTCCGTACACAGCCAGGGCGCACAACAGCAGAATTCCTGCAATGAGAGCGGACGGTCTCCACAGTCGGCGTGAATGTGACATTTCCAGGCCCGGTTATTAATTAGATATTACAAGTGCATCGTCGATTCAAACGTCGAGTTGTCGGAGAATCTTGCGGGTTAACCCCGTGAGCGGAAGCTGGTTGGACTGCCGAGGCGTGGCCCAGCGCGCGTCCCTGGCCGGATACGCGAGTTGATCAGGATCGATGGCGAAGACGGCGACGTCATAATCAGTGTCGGTAATGGAGTGGCGAACGCGCAACAGCGGCCGGTCACCATTGACGAGGCTGGGGTCGAGCGTAGGCAATTCCCACATGCCCGCCATTAGCGAGCTGTCCTCCGGACGGCGGACGAGCAGGATGGAAGAGTTCTGCCGCGCTAGGGCGTAGCTGATTGACTTGCGCTTGCGGGTGGCCTGCGGGTTAAGGGCTGTCGCGCCACGAGATTTGCAAAACGCGTGCAGCGGACACAGCAGACACTGCGGCGCGCGCGGTGTGCAGATGGTCGCGCCCAGTTCCATCATCGCCTGGTTGAAGTCGCCGGAACGCGCGCGATCGAGCAGCGCCTCAGCCTGCTGCCATGCCGCTTCCCTGCCCTGAGCTGCCTTCGTGCCCCAGGTTCGCCCTTCGGCTGGGCTGGTGCCCCAGGTTCGCCCGTCTTTTGGGCTAACCTTGGGACTTCCGATCCCGTTCCCGAACAGTCGTTGCAGCACGCGTTCCACGTTGCCGTCGACCACCGCAACCGCCTCATCAAACGCGATGCTGGCGATGGCTGCTGCAGTGTAGCGGCCAATTCCGGGAAGCGTGAGCCAGTCCTCCGCGGTTGTTGGGAATCGTCCGCCTCGTTCGCGCGCGATGACCTTCGCGGCCTGATGCATGCGCCGCGCGCGATGGTAATAGCCGAGCCCGCTCCAGATCGCCAGCACAGACGCTTCGCGCGCAGAAGCCAACGCCTGCACCGTCGGAAATCGCTGCAAGAATCGCGCGTAATGATCGAGCACCGCTGCAACGCGCGTTTGCTGCAGCATGATCTCCGACACCCAGACGCGATAGGGATCGCGATCGCGCCGCCACGGCAGATCGCGGCGACGCCGGTCATACCACTTCAGCAGCGCGCGACGAAAGGAACGCAGCTGCGCCGGACGCCATGTCAATACCCGTGCCATAAAGCCCGGAGTTTACCACGCGCCGAGGGTATGACCCGGCGACCAAAGCCAAGGTTCATCCATCACAGACACTTGTGACCTGCCCGCCTAACCTGTCTGTAGGGGGATCAGGCGCATGTGCCTCGCGGTTCCAGGAAAGATCGTCAGCATCGAAGGCGAAGACCTCGCGCGCACCGCGCGTGTCAGCTTTGGCGGAATCATCAAGCAGGTCAGCCTCGCCTACGTCCCCGAGGCTGAGGTCGGCGACTACGCCATCGTCCACGTGGGCTTCGCCATCAGCCTGCTCGACGAAGACGAGGCGCTGCAATCGCTTGAATATTTGAAGTAGATGGGCGAGTTGGACGAACTCGAACCGTCGGAATCGCTCGAAAGCGAAACATGAAGTACGTCGACGAGTATCGCGATCCTGAGGCGGCGCAGCAGTATGTGACGGCCATTCGCGGCCTCGTTACCCGCCCGTGGACGATCATGGAAATCTGCGGCGGGCAGACGCATTCCATCGTGAAATACGGCATCGACGAGCTGCTGCCGAAGCAGATCACGCTGGCGCATGGACCGGGATGTCCGGTCTGCGTCACGCCGGTTGAAGTCATCGACAAAGCGCTGCAGATCGCCGCGCAGCCCAATGTGATCTTCTGCTCTTTCGGAGACATGCTGCGCGTGCCTGGTTCGATCAACCCGGCGAATTCGAGTGGCAGCGATCTCCTCAGCGTCAAGGCCGCCGGTGGTGACGTGCACATCGTCTACTCACCCATGGATGCGGTAAAGATCGCGCAGCAAAATCCCGACAAACAGGTTGTGTTCTTCGCTGTCGGCTTCGAAACGACGGCTCCGGCCAACGCGATGCCGGTGCACTACGCGAAGCAGAATGGTGTGACCAACTACTCGGTGCTGGTTTCCCATGTGTTGGTGCCGCCGGCCATGGAAGCCATTCTGAGTTCGCCGACGAACTGCGTGCAAGGATTTCTAGCTGCGGGCCACGTTTGCACGGTGATGGGATATACCGAGTACGAGCCGATCGCCATGAAGTATCGCGTGCCCATCGTGGTTACCGGCTTCGAGCCGCTGGACCTGCTGCAAGGCATTTACATGTGCATTCTGCAACTGGAGCAGGGACGTTGCGGAGTCGAGAATCAATACGCGCGTGCAGTCCGTCGCGAAGGAAATCGGCCGGCACAGGAACTGGTCGCCAAGGTATTTCGCGTGGTCAATCGCAAGTGGCGCGGCATCGGCGAGATCTCCCAGAGTGGCCTGGGTCTTGCCGCGAACTACGCCGACTTCGACGCCGAGCTCCGCTTTGGGTTGTCGCAGTACACCGCGCAGGAAGATTCGGAATGCATCAGCGGACTCATCATGCAAGGCGCGAAGAAGCCGGAAGAGTGCACGGCGTATGGCAATCGTTGCACGCCGGATCATCCCCTCGGCGCGCCGATGGTGTCGTCCGAGGGCGCGTGTGCAGCGTATTACCGCTATCGGCGATTGCGGAATAAGAATCTGGTTGAGGTGAGCAGCCGTGGGTGAAGTCAAGGAATTTCGCCTGCAATGCCCGGTACCGCTGAACGATACAGACCATGTGCAGCTTGCCCATGGCGGCGGCGGCCGGCGCATGCATGAGTTGCTGGAAGGCCTGCTCCTCCCCAACTTCAGCAACGAAGCTCTGCTGGAGCGGCATGATGGCGCGACGCTGACCATCTCGGGCGCGAAACTCGCCTTCACCACCGACTCCTACGTTGTCAGACCTCTCTTTTTTCCCGGCGGCGACATCGGGACGCTGGCCATCAACGGCACGGTCAACGACCTGGCAATGTGTGGCGCGCGGCCGCTTTACCTCAGTTCGGCACTGATCCTGGAAGAAGGCCTGCCAATGGAAACGCTGCGGCGAGTGGTCGAATCGATGCGCTTATCGGCGGCGTCGGCCAACGTGCAGCTCGTCACCGGCGATACCAAAGTCGTCGACAAAGGCAAGGGCGACGGAATCTTCATCAACACCGCCGGCATTGGCGTGATCGAACATGACATTTCAATCTCGCCGAAGAATGTTCGGCCGGGCGATGCGATTCTGCTGAGCGGCGACATCGGCCGGCACGGCATCGCGATCATGGCTGTCCGCGAAGGACTTTCCTTCGAAAACGCGATCGAATCGGACTGTGCCACATTGTGGGAGCCGGTAAAGGCGTTGCTGGATGCTTGCGTCGAGATTCATTGCCTGCGCGATTTGACACGCGGCGGGTTGAGCAGCGGGTTGATCGAAATTGCCGAAGCTGCCGGCGTGCGTTGTGCCGTCAATGAAGCGGACATCCGCGTACGCGAGGAAGTTGCTGGCGCTTGCGAGATTCTGGGACTGGATCCCCTTTACCTCGCCAACGAAGGGCGTTTCGTAGCGTTTGTTCCCGAACACGAAGCCGAGCGTGCGGTCGATATTCTGCGAAATGTCGATGTGAGCAGCCAGGCAACTCGCATCGGGCGAGTCGTCGACGGCCCGGCCGGATTGGTCACGTTGAAAACGCAGTTGGGAACGGAGCGGATTGTCGATATGCTTGGCGGCGAGCAGTTGCCGCGAATTTGCTAGCGCCCCGAACCGGCCCGCAAAGAATTGGAGTAGCGCGTGTCGCAGATTTTGATCATCGGCTACGGGAACGTGCTGCGCGCGGACGACGCCGTGGGATTCTGCGCCGCCGAGCAGTTGCAGCAGCACTATCACGATGATCCCGACGTGGAGGTGATTGCAAGTCATCAGCTCACGCCGGAGATGGCTTTGGATATCTCGCGCTGCGAGTTCGTGGTCTTTCTCGACGCGTCCTCGGCAGAGGAGCCGGGAAAAATCTCGCAAACCCGCATTCTGGCTGAAACGGCTCACGTTGGATTCACCCATCAATTGACTCCGGCTACGCTGTTATCGCTGGCGGAACAACTGTATGGTCATGCTCCGGAAGCCGTCGGCATCACGCTGGCTGGCTGGTCGTTCAAGCTGAGAAACAAACTCTCTCGCCGCGCGGGGATACTCCTGCCTGTATTGGTCGCCCAAGCCAGGGACGTCGTGGAAAGTCACCGGCGGCCGGTTTCTCCAGAACAGTTTAGAGTTTGCTGTGATCGGTAGTACGGGCCTAAGGCCCGCGTCACCAGCGTCACCAGAACGCGAGTCGGCTCTTAGCCGACGACAGAGGCTCTGTGGCCGGCTGAAGCCGGCTCAAATAGGAAAGGGGATCAGCTCAACGCGGCGCTGAAGCGCCGCACTACCTGAACTACGCCCCGACCAGCTTCTCCAGAATCGATTTATTGCGGATGGTGAGCGTCGAGCCTTTGAGCACTGCGATCTGGCGCTTGCGGAAGTCCGCAAGGACGCGGGTCACGGTCTCGCGTGAGGTACCGATAATCTGCGCGATTTCCTCGTGGGTCAGCGCCAGTTTCACCTTGGGCTCGGCCTGATTCTGAGTGGTGGCAGTCCACTCCAGTAGCAGCCGCGCCAAGCGTTCCGGCGCCGAGTGCGACAGTCCCAAGCTGCGGATCTGCTGGTACGCGCTCTGGCAGTCCTTGCTCAGATGTTGCGCTGCCTTCAGGCAAGCGTCGCCGTGCGTCTGCAGGAATTTCAAGAAGTCATCGCGTTTGACGAAATTCAGCTGGCAGGGCTGTCCGGTCTCCGCCGTGATTTCATAAGGCGTGCCGGAAACCGTGGCGTGCATGCCCAGCACTTCGCCGGGCTGCGCGATCTTCAGGATGAGGGTTTTGCCTTCGGCCGACGTCGTCGACAGCTTCACTCGCCCCTTGCACAGCATGTAAATGCCGCGCGGCGACTGGCCTTCCACGAACAGCACCGCACCCGCCGGGTACGACGCCGAGTACTTAATCTTGTCGAACGCTTCCAGAGGTGCCTTCGGGAGTGAGCAGAAGAAACTGTCGCTCCGGAGCTTGCAAATTATGCAATTTTCAACCAGCTCAAAGCCGTAGGGTGATCCCACATGCCCTCTCTCTCTATCTACCCCATATGCTATCACCTTGGATAATCTGCACATCCCCTATAAGTAGGATTCGATTGTGCCTGCCGCTACCCCCCAGGCGCGGGCAAACAGGCCGCCCGTGACGCACGTCACAACCGTCCGTATCTCGGGTCACAGACCCTGGCCCGTCCGGCGAAGGAAAATCCCGCCACAACGGCTCAATAAGGCGGGAAGCGAGGTCTTATAAACTTCGTCGCGCTCAGAGCCCGGCTGGCGTACAATCTATGCCCAGCCGGGAGGCCGGAATCCCAAGTTCTGGCTCGCAAAAATGCATCTCGGCGGGGCGAAGACTTGACCACTCTCCTCTACCCCATATCGCTTCCCGCCGACGGTTTGTTGGTTCGGCCCGGTCCCGCCCAGACCTGGCGAGGAAAGGTACGCAACGCAACACCGCGTGGAGGTCACTCGAAGAATGCCGGCCCAGGTTCGCCGGAAAGTTGGGGAAAATCCATACAGATTGTTCCGTGTCCCTCGGCCCTGATTCTTTGATCGATTCCTTCTCGAGGTTAACGAACGTTCGGTAACAGGAGATTGCAATATGGCGACATCCCAAACGACCCAAACGGCCGGATCGATTGAAACCGGCAGCACCGGCTTGAACCGTTGGTGGCGCGTAATCGGCGGCCTGATGATGAATATCGCTCTCGGCACCCTCTATGCCTGGAGCGTCTTCGTGGCGCCGCTGGAGAAGGAATTTCACTGGAAGCGCGCCGACACCTCCACCATCTTCACCATCGCAGTGGTGGTGTTCGCTTTGACCTTCATTTTGGCGGGGCGGCTGCAGGACAAGTTCGGGCCTTTCTGGATCTCGCTGACCGGCGCAATCCTGGTGAGCCTGGGCTTTTTTCTATGCTCCTACACCAGCAGCCTGAACTACCTGTTCATCTGTTTTGGAGTGATCGGAGGCTTGGGCAACGGCTTCGGTTATGCCACGCCGATTCCGGTGATGTCGAAATGGTTTCCCGACAAGCGCGGCCTCGCGGTCGGACTAGCCGTGGGCGGTTACGGAGGCGGTTCAGCCATCTTCGGCCCCTTGTCGGCCAGTTACCTGATCCCGCACTTTGGCTGGCGCACCACGTTCCAGGTGCTGGGCGCGATCTTCCTCGTCATGACCGTGATCGGAGCGTTTCTGCTGAAGAATCCTCCTGCCGGCTACAAGCCCGCGGGCTGGACACCAGCTGCGACTTCGAAAGCTGCGGCAAGCACCTACGACTTCTCCCCGGGCGAGATGCTGAAAACCCCGACGTTCTACTTTATGTGGATCGCGTACGCCCTTGGCTGCACCGCGGGCCTGATGGTCATCAGCCAGCTGGTGCCCTTCGCCAAGAGCGTCGGCATACCAAGCACTACGCTGGCCTCACTGGGCCTGGTCGTAGGCGCGGTGGGTAACGCCGGCGGGCGAATCCTCTCGGGCTGGATGTCAGACCACCTGGGCCGCATTAATGTGCTGCGCTTGATGATCGGCATCTCCATGGTGGCCATGCCCGTTCTGTACGCAGTGGGCGGCAACGTCGCCGCGCTGTTTGTGATGCTGTTTATCGTCTACTGGTGCTACGGCACCCAGCTTTCGGTGAACGCCGCTACCGCAGCCGACTTCTGGGGCACCAAGAACGTGGGCATCAATTACGGGCTGCTATTCACGGCCTGGGGCGTCGCCGGACTCCTCGGCGGCCGCATCGGTGGCAAGCTGTTCGACAAGTATCACAATTACCAGATGGCGTTCTACACGGCTGCAGTCCTGGCACTGGTTGCCCTGCTCAGCGAGTTCATGGCGCGCCGTCCCAAGCACATCTGATCGGCTCTTCGGACCGGAATTCTCCAGAGTTCCGGTTCCGTTGTTTAGGTTGGCTTATACCCAGATCTAATTCGGCAAGGAGCGTCGTCATGGAAAGCGCAACGAAAACGGCGGAGGCAGCCAAGGCTGTAGAACAGTATCCGGCACCGGAGATCGTCAAAGAACAAGCGCTGCTGAAAAACTGGCCGGCCGAACGGGAACGTTTTCAGCGCGATCCTGATGCCTTCTGGGCCGAAGCCGCCAAGCAGTTCGTCTGGACCAAGCCATGGGACAAGGTTTTCGAGTGGGACAAGATTCATCACAAGTGGTTTACCGGCGCGCGCACCAACATCACCATCAACGCGCTCGATCGCCATGCCAATTCCGCGAATGCCAACCGCGCCGCCTTCATCTGGCTGGGTGAGGACGGCACCGAGCGCATCGTCACCTATCGCCAGCTCTATCGCGATGTCTGCCGCTTTGCCAACGGCCTGAAGTCGCTGGGCGTGAAGAAGGGCGAGCGCGTCGTCATCTACATGCCGCTGACGCTCGAGGGCGCAATTTCAATGCTGGCTTGCGCGCGCATCGGAGCGATTCACTCCGTGGTGTACGCGGGCCTTGGACACACATCCTTGCGCGATCGCATCGAGGATGCGCAGGCCCGAATCGTCATCGTGGGCGATGCCGGATTCCGCCGTGGAAAGCCGGTTCCGCTGAAAGGCATTGTGGATGAGGCTCTCGACGGATTAGAGACGGTCGAGCATGTCGTGGTCTTCACTCGCGATCCCGCGGCCTTCGCACCGGCGAGTGCTAGCGAAGTGGATTTTCGCGAGCTGATGAAGTTTCCCGCCGATTGTCCCGCCGAAGACATGGACTCCGAAGATCCGCTGTTCATCCTGTACACCTCGGGCACAACCGGCAAACCGAAGGGCGTGGTCCACGTGCACGGCGGATACATGGTCGGCACCACGTATTACCTGCAGTCGTTCTTTGACGTGGGCGAGCGCGACCTGTTCTGGTGCACGTCCGACATCGGCTGGATTGTCGGCCACTCGTACATCGTCTACGCTCCGCTCTGCGCCGGCGTGACTACGCTGTTCCGCGAAGGCGCCATCGATTATCCCGATCCCTCCATCGCCTGGCAGATTGTCGAGAAGTACGGCGTGACCAAGATGTTCACCGCGCCCACCGCGCTGCGCATGTTCATGCGCTACGGCGAGGCACTGCCGCAGAAGTACGACCTGACTTCGCTCCGCGTGATTGCCTGCGCCGGCGAGCCGCTGAATCCCGAAGCGTGGCGCTGGGCGCAAACCTACCTGGCCGGCGACGGCAAGTGGGGCTACGTGGTCGATAACTGGTGGCAGACTGAACTCGGCGGACCGGCGCTGGGCACGCCCGTGACTTTGCCGATGCGCCCGGGCAAAGCGGGTCTTGCTCTTCCCGGTTGCGAAGCCGATGTGGTCGACATCAACGGCAAGCCCGTTGCTCCGGGTGTAAGCGGACGCCTGATCCTGAAGCGGCCCTTCCCGCAGTTCATGCGGACCATCTGGAACAATCCCGCGCGCTTTGAGAAAGACTGGCTCGAGCTTCCCGGCTGCTACATTACTGGCGATCTCGCGACCAAAGATGAAGACGGCTACATTTCGGTCATCGGTCGCGCTGACGACGTGCTGAACGTCGCCGGACATCGCATCGGCACGGCAGAAGTGGAGAGCGCGCTGGTGTCGCATCCCGCGGTTGCCGAAGCCGCGGCCATCGGTATTCCCGACGCGCTGAAGGGCGAGGCGATCGTCGCGTTCGTGCAGTTGCGGTCCGGGCATCTCGCTTCCGAAGCGCTGCTCGCCGGTCTCATTGAGCATGTGCGGCGCGAGATGGGTCCAATCGCAACGCCGTCGGCCATTAAATTTGTGTCAGCATTACCTAAGACCAGGTCAGGCAAGATCATGCGCCGCCTGCTCAAAGCGCAGGAGACTGGCGCCGAGATCGGCGACCTGTCGACGTTGGAGCAGTGAAATCGCGAACGAAAGAGACCGCGTCGCGCGGTGAAAGGCGGGCGTAGGCGCGGTAAGAAACGAGTCTAAGTCCTGTACCCGGGGTCCACGACGACGGCGGTATTTACGCCTGTCGGGGTGTTGGAGCGACGGCACAGGCGCCGGAAACAAAATGTTTCCGAATTGTGCGGAGCGCACTACAATGCATCGCCAGGGCTGGCTAGGCTATCCAGTATTTGGCGCAAATTACCATCACAGGGTCTTGAACGGCGAGGGCACTCCCTCAACCCAGAAAACGCTGGCGACAAACTGCCGGGGTTGCATCACAAATTTAGGAAGTCCAAGGAGTGATTGACATGGCTCGAACGCTTCAGCAGCAAAATCCGGTGGCTCAGACCAGCGAGGCTCAGATTGCAGTCCATTGGCGGGAGGAAGAATACTACTATCCATCCGCGAAATTCATCGGCCAGGCAAATCTGAGCGATCCCGACATCAACGAACGCTTCAGCGAAAAAAATTTTCCGGAGTGCTTCCGCGAATACGCCGATATGTTGAGCTGGGACCAATACTGGCATACCACACTCGACACCAGCGATCCACCGTTCTGGAAGTGGTTTGTAGGCGGGAAGATCAACGCCTCGTATAACTGCGTGGACCGCCACCTCGACAAGTACAAGAACAAAGCGGCGCTCATCTTCGTTCCGGAACCGGAATCCGAGGCGCCCGTATCCGTCACCTATCGCGAGCTCTATGTCAGGGTGAATGAATTTGCCGCACTGCTGCGCGATTTCTGCAAGCTGAAAGCCGGCGATCGCGTCACTATTCATATGCCGATGGTTCCCGAGTTGCCGATCACCATGCTGGCCTGCGCCCGCCTGGGAATAATCCACTCGGTTGTGTTCGGAGGCTTCAGCGGCGAGGCTTGCGGCATGCGCGCCGCCGATTCAGGCAGCCAGGTGTTGATCACCATGGATGGCTATTATCGCAACGGCAAGATGCTCGACCACAAAGCAGGCGCCGATATTGCGCTGGAGATGGCCAAGAAAGAGGGCACGATCGTCGACAAAGTCCTGGTCTGGAGGCGTCACGCCGGCCAGAGTGCGACCGCTTCACCGTTTGTGGAAGGGCGCGATTTCTGGGTTGACGAGATCCTCCCCAACTTCTCGGGTGAAATCGTACCTCCGGTGCCCATGGATGCCGAAGCGCCGCTGTTCCTGATGTACACCAGCGGCAGCACGGGAAAGCCGAAGGGCTGTCAACACCGCACGGGTGGCTACCTCGCCTATGTGACCGGCTGCTCCAAATACATTCAGGACATTCACCCCGAAGACGTGTACTGGTGCATGGCTGACATCGGCTGGATTACCGGTCACTCGTTTATCGTCTACGGACCCTTGGCCTTGGCTGCCACCAGCGTCATCTACGAAGGTGTTCCGACCTATCCTGACGCCGGAAGAGTGTGGAGAATCGCCGAGCGCCTGGATGTCAACATCTTCCACACCTCGCCTACGGCCATCCGCATGTTGCGCAAGTCGGGGCACGACGAACCCGCCAAGTACAACTACCATTTCAAGCACATGACCACGGTGGGAGAACCTATCGAGCCGGAGGTCTGGCGCTGGTATTACGAGACGGTGGGTAAAGGCGAGGCCGTCATTGTGGACACGTGGTGGCAAACCGAAAACGGCGGATTCCTCTGCACCACCAAGCCGGCGCTGGATCCCATGAAGCCGGGAAGCGCAGGCCCAGGTATGCCGGGCATCTACCCCATGATCAAGGACGAAATAGGAGAAGAAGTGTCCGCCGGTTCGGGCAAGGCAGGAAACATCTGTATTCGGAATCCCTGGCCCGGAATCATGCAGACCATTTGGGGTGATCGCGACCGCTTCGTCAGCCAGTACTATGCCAAATACTGCGCGGATCCCAACAGCAAGAAGTGGCAGGACTGGCCGTATTTTGCTGCGGACGGGGCCGTGCTGGCCGCCGACGGCTATTTCCGGATTCTGGGACGCGTGGACGACGTGATCAACGTCGCCGGCCACCGCCTCGGCACGAAGGAAATCGAGTCGGCGTGCCTGACGATTCCGGAAGTGGCAGAAGCTGCGGTGGTGCCGGTGGTAGACGAGATCAAAGGCCGTGTGCCCGAGGTCTACATCGTCCTGCAGCCAGACATACTGGCGCCTCAGCATCAGGAGATCCTGGAAAGGGTCAATCATGTCATTGAAACCATGATTGGCAAGATTGCCCGCCCGCGACGTATTCTGATTGTTCCGGATATGCCAAAAACACGATCCGGCAAGCTCATGCGACGGGTTCTCGCAGCCCTCTCCAACAACATGAATACCGGAGATATCACGACGTTGGCCAATCCCGACGTGGTGGAGAATGTTCGGGTCATGGTTCAGGGCAAGGAGAAGGTGGCTCTGCAAGAAGGGCCGGAAGACCTGAAGCAGTTCGGAAGCTCGGAGTAAGCCCTCCCCGGTGGAGACCGCTGAGGCCAGTTCCTTTGGCTGCTGCCGTGCGAACTGGCCGCCAGCGGCGAAGTCAAAGCCGATACCACCACGCTGGAAGATATGGGCGTGATCTCGCGTCTGCAGGAAGAAGAGTAGAACCTAAGCCAAACATCAACGGGGCGGGGCGCGTCATGCGTCCCGTTTTCGTTTGCTCCCACAACGGGGCTCTTGGGAGAATAGCTAGAGAGGGCCTTGAACATGTTCGATTTGTACACAGCCGATCTTAATTCTCTCAAAGGGCAGGACCTATTTGCAGCAGTCGAATCGCTGCTGCGGATGTCTGAGCCAATTGCGGATCGATTGCCCGAGGGCTGGACACTGGATTTTAAGGAGCAGTGGGCAGACGAGATGTTGAGGCACGTTGTAGCCTTCGCCAATACATTCGGTGGTCTTCTGATACTGGGCGTAAGCGAGGAAAGCGGGAAGCCGAAAGATATTGTTGGAATCCAGACAAAGTCAGAGCTTAAGACTCGGATCGCAAGTTCGATTGCCGCTAACGTCTCACCAACGCCCTCATTCGCGATAGCGGAGGGCGGCCATCCCCACCAACCCGGCAGGTGCCTGGTGGTGATTCGGATCAAGAACGTGAACAAACTCCACTACTACATGAAAGGAGACAAACCGATTTACGTCCGTAACGAGGATGAGAGCCGACCCGCGAACGCCGCCCAATTGCGCTCTCTCGTTGAGCAGCGCACCTCCGACCTAGGTACGGTTGATGATGGGACGTCCCTAACGAAGTTCTTGTCGGAGTTTTTATGTGACTACTGGGCGGCCGGGTGCCGAAAACGAGAAAAGGGCGAACCGTATGCGCTCTTCAACCTACTTCTTGCTCCTGGTTCGTCCTACGGAGAGTCTTACATTTCCCTTCGATGCCGCCGTGGAGGAACTGTTTGATCAAGTTGTTGCTGGCGCGTTCCCCGAGACCTCTCGCCGCAAGCAGTTGGGGACAGCCGAAACGGACGAAGACCGCGGAAGCGATTTCTACGAAATTGGGTTCTGGCAGCCCAACCTAAACTTCGAGATGAGGTGGTCATTATCTCGAGCGCAGATAGCTTTCGTCACCCAGGTCGCCGTCCCAGTCACTGGGTTCCGGGTTTGCTGGAGCCCTGCCGATCTGGTGCTGAACGCCTCTTTCTTTCTTCGCATGGCGAGTGCGACCTGGAGGCGGCTAGGATTTTATGGAGGGGGCTCCGTCATTTCCCAGTTGAGGGTCGATCAGTTGCCGCCCTATCACGGAACACCCCCACACTTCTATTCGATCTTCTATAAAACCGACTTCTTCCTGAACCGCGGAATCATAAATGGTGGGCACCCAACGAGGCCAATCGCCTTCGCCGCAGTAGAAACGGCACTAATTCCTGCAGAGGCCAACGTGTCCGACGCCGTTTCGAATCTGACAAATCAATTATTGCGGGGAATCGGATATTCGGCAGACTTACGAGGGCTGCGTGCTGAAGTAGGCCAGTTCCTCAGTCTCGCTGACCAGATATACGACCTTTAGCTTCTTCTCTGCCGGACATAACTTCGCATAAGAACGGCGGGGGCTACATGTCTTAGCGCCTACAGTCACGCTGCCGACTGGCCGCCATCCGACCTTACTATCAGCACCGACTGATCGTCGCTTGCCCGCCCCTGATGTTTGGTGGCATCCAGCAGCGCCTGAAAAATTGTCTGCAAGGAACTGCTGGCGTGTTGCCGCACCACAGCTTTCACGCCTTCCAGGCCGAACTCTTCGCCTTTCGAATTCTCGATCTCGAGCATGCCATCAGTCAGCAACAGAAAAATGTCACCGGGATCGCACTCGACTGTGCTGCTGGCATACCGCTGGTGGTCAAACATGCCCAGCGGCAGGTTCGAGCACGTAACCTCAGAGAACTCGCCGGTCGCAGCGTGATAGTGCAGGATCGCAGGATGTCCGGCCAGCGAATACGCACAGTGCAACCGGTCTCCGCTCGACGCCAGATAAGCGAATGTCACGAACATCTCCGGCTTCGTAACTGAACACAAAACCGAGTTGAGGCTCTCCATCAAGCCGGCACTGTTGCCATCGGATGACAGCCGCATGCGCGCGGCGCTCTTCACCATGGCCATCACCACGCCAGGCGCAACCCCGTGTCCGGAGACATCGGCGACGTACGCAATCCAGCCGTGATCGTCGTGAACCACATCGATCAGGTCGCCGCCAACTTCGCCGCTGGGCACCGAGCGCCCATAAAACTCGAAATCGCCAACCCTGGAATCGATGACCGGAACCAGCGTGCGGTGAATCTCGCTGGCGAGTTCAATCTCGGCATGCGCGCGGAAGTAGCGGCGGCCCTCGGTGATCATCACCCACACGAAGCACGAGTAACCAAGCACCATAGCGGCGATGCTGGCGTAGGAAGTGAAAAGCATCCGGTGCTGCAGATGAGCAATGTCAGCGGCGTTCATTGCGGTCGCCACCGGAGGAACCGGGAGCGCCACGTAGATCAGGCTCATCGCTATGTTCTGAACGATAAAAATTGCCACCATCGCCCACCAGCGATACTTGCCGAAGATGGTGCCCGCAGCGGCGTAGCCCATTGCGAAGATGCCGTTCAAGGCGACAGAAATCACCAGCGCCGGAATAGGCTGCCGCCCCAACTGCATGACGTCGATGGAGAAGCCGATGGTGCTGAAGAGAAAGAAGACTCCCAGCAAAGCGAGGATGCGCGCCTTAAGCGGCGTGCTCTTCCAGTAGGGACGTTGGGGGGTAGCCATGGGAGATTGTCTTGGGAATGCTACTACAGGGCTACAACTTTTCTTCGCGGGAAGAAATGCGTCGAATACGTTTCGAAATCGATGAGGCGGCGAAGGACTATTTGTCTTTGGCTTGCGGAATCTGGACCGGGATTTCCAGCATGGGCCGGCCCATGCGCTCGGCTTCTTCGGGAGTGATGCCGGCCATCTGCATGCGCCGGTTCTGAATTTCGCGGAGCTCCGCCAGCACCTCGCGCTCCTGCTCGACGTATTCTTCCTCGGTGATCGAGCCTTCCTCCAGCAGCGTCTGCAGTTCGAGCAGCCGCTCCTTGATGGGCGCGTCGTCGGTGTATTGCTCTTCCGCCGTGCGGGCGAGCGTCCGCAGGATGAACTTGAATCCCGCGATAGGCGAAAGCAAGAGATCGTCGATGAGGAGCATAGGTCACCCTGCGCTGCTGGGCTCCAGCTTCAGGCGAATGTTCACGAAGTTATACGGCGGCCACGGGCCCGTGTACTTGAAATTCAGCCGGTCACCGAACTTCTTGGCCACGCGATTGACTGCGGCATCGAACTCGGCTTCGCGCTCGCGCTCCAGCAGAAACGCCGCGTTCATGATCATCTTGTCGCCGATGGGCTTGTTGTCGCGCGAGGCTACGCAGATGGTGCGCAGCGTCTCGCAGATGTCGCGCACGTACTCCACCGACCGTTCTTCCAACGCCTTATCGATCATGCGGCCCAGCTGCATGCGCGCAAAATACGTCGACTGCAGATGCTTGCGGGTGATCTCCTGATGGAAGCGGTGAATCTCTTCGTGCTCGCGCTGTAACTCCTCGACGATGTGATCGCGATCCCAAGTCACCTTCAGGCCGAACTCCACCTTGCCCAACATCTGCTTCAACACGTCCTTCACCGACGGATAAATACTGCGCAGCACTTCGCGGATATCCTCATCCGTGCGAAACACCGTGCCAAAGCTCATCGGGATGATGGTGTGCGACTTCATCACGGTCTCGATCACGTGCTCGTGTGCCAGTGCATTCTCGCGCGTGGGGTCGAAGATGAATACCGGCGTGCGGCTGACGACGGCGCCGATGTCACCGTGCGTGACCACGTAGACCAACTCGCCGCTGCCGCCGATGCCCATTCTGCCGAACATCGCCGGCTCGCGCGACTGAATGATGCCGTAAACGTATCGCCCTTCCTGGCGGACGTCGGGCACCGGAATCGGCCCGGGCGCGAACTCTTTGTCGGCTTCGGCACTGGGCTGGCGTATGATTGCGGTGGCCGGTACCGGCCCGCCCGCTGACCGCGCCTTTTGTATCTCCTGCGGTTGCGAGACCGCAGACTCCGCCAAGCGCGCCTTCTTCGCGCGCCCGGCTTGAGGAACCATCGCGATAGGCTGCGGCCTCTGCACCTGCTTTTTCGTCGCTTTCGTCTTGCTTGCCGGCCGCGTCTTAGCCGGTCGCCTCATGCTGCTCATAGTTCTCCCTCAGCAGACCAGAAATTGTCTCCAGCAGCTCTCTAATATCGATCGGTTTAAACAAAACCGGAATGCCCATTTCCGCGGCGTGATCGTTGGCCTCCTGGGTCGCGTAGCCGGTCAGCAAAACCGTCGGCATGTTCGGGTCCTTCTGGCGCGCGAAATCGATCACATCGAATCCGTTTTCCTGCTTCTCCAGCGACAAGTCGCACAGCAGAAGATCGATCGTATTCTTCGACAATGCCTCCCGCGCTTCTTCGGAGGAAATCGCCGCGCTCACTTCGTAACCCTGCTGTTGCAGGATGAGGCGGTAGGTCACCAGAACGTTCGGCTCATCGTCTACCACGAGAATGTGAGGTTTTGATTTCATCCCGTCACCTGCGTTTTACTGAACCGCCGGCAATTCAATCGCAAAAACTGTTCCCTTCCCTAGGCGGCTGCGCACCCTGAGCTTGCCGCCGTGGTTCTCGATGATCCCCTTGACGATCCACAAGCCCAGACCGGTTCCGCGTTCTCCCTTGGTCGTCATGAACGGCTCGAACATGGTGCGCAACACGTGTTCAGAGATGCCGCTGCCCGAATCGGCGACGAGAATGCGGATCATGTCGCGCGAGGTCACCCGGCGAACCAGACGCGTCCGCAGGCGCAGCAAGCCGCCCGGGCCCATGCTGTCTTTGGCGTTGACCACCAGATTCGACAACACCTGCCGAATCTGATCGGCCGAGCCGAGGGCCTGGGGCAACACATTTAACTCCTTTTCCACTCTGACGCCGGCGCGATCCAGTTGCCGCGTGAACAGCAGCAGCGTGTCTTCCACCACGCTGTTCACATCGAAGTTGCCGACCTGCGCGGTGCTCCGATACAGGCCCAGCATCTGCCGCACAATGCGCGCGACGCGCTCGGTCTCGGCCTTCAGGATGTCGTAGACCGGCGCCGCCTCCGGCTTGATCTGATCCGTCAGCAGGAAGATACAGTTCTTGATTGCCTCCATCGGATTGTTGACTTCGTGCGCGATGGTTCCGGCAAGACGCCCGGCGGACGCAAACTTCTCCATCTCCAACATACGGCGCTCGAGCTTCATCTGCTCCAGGCGGCGCACCGCAGTCAGATCGCGCAGCACGGTGACGGTATAAGCCACCAGCCCGCGTTCGTCGTAGATCTTGCCGGAGCGCGCGTCGTATTCCACCTCCAGCCCGGTGTCCGGATTCACCAGCTGCAGGGGTGAGCTTTCGCGATCGGAGAAGGAATAGGTGAACTGCGTAATGTAGGCGTCCAGGATCGCCTGATTACGGATGTGGATCGCGGTGCGCGTTTTCTCGGTGCCCAGCAGCTCTTGTGCGCGCGGATCGAGCAGCGCGAGTTTCGCATCGCGATCGCAAACCACGATGGGATCGCCTACGTTTTCGATCACCAGGTTCAGGCGATCACGATCCTGGCGCACAACTTCTTCGGCTTGGCGCAGCTTGTCGTAATTGGCGCGCAGCTCTTCGTCGGCGCGGCGCAAGTCGGTCACGTCGCGCAGCACGCTGACCATGCCTGTGCGCCGGCCGTCGGGGGCGAAGCTGGGCGCCGACACCGCTTCAAACAGCACTTCATCGCCTTCGATCGCGTCAACGAGGGTCATGTCGCGCGAGGAATCATTACCAGACACTGCCATCGACGACAGGGCCGCCGAAAATAGCAGGTTGTTCAGCTCCACCGCGCGCACCCGGCCCTCGCTCACGTCTTCGGGGAGGCGGAAATAGCGCTCGGCGGCTTTGTTCTGCGTGATCACGCGATGCTGCGGATCGGTCAGGATCACCGGATCGGTCATGCTCTCCATCACCGTCTGCATCTGCGTGATGATGGTTTCCATGTCGACCATGCGGTTGTGGTAATGCTCCACTTTGAAGAGCCGCGACAGATAGCGATTCGCCAGTTCGATCAGCGCGCGCAGTTCAGCGATCTCGGTCGGCGTCGTGCCGGGAGCGACCTCGGTAATCACCATGGCTGCGTAGGCGCGCATCTCGCAGATGCCGCACACCTGGTCCTGCAACTGCAATCTCAGCTTGGAATGGAAATTCTCTACCGCAACGCACTTGCGTCCGCGCGCACGTTCCGCTTCCCAACACGCAGTGCGATTGCGATAGATCAGCGGATAGTAGTAAATGCCGGAGGTTTTCTTGCCTCGGCCGGGAACGAACTCGGGCTCCTGCGAATGCAGGATGCGCACCTGCGGCGTCTCCACCGCAAACAGCGAGCTGCGATAACGCTGCACCCCATTCTTGGGATAGTTCAGCGACGCGATGGGAGTGATCTCGGAGGTCTCGAAATCCACTCGCGTCACCAGTGCGCGGGGATGACCCAAGGCGACGATCTCCTCCAGCAGGACGGCGAAGATCTCGTCGCTGCGCTCCATGCCGAGCAGGCGAAGCGCGGAACGGCGATTCCTCCCGCTTAGATCAGGAGCATCCGAGCGCACGCGCATCTGTGGGGAAGCCACGACCACTCTCCTGAGTCACCCACCTCTAACCCCGGGCCGGTCGACGCGTGCGTACCGGCCGGCGTGTCGTTTCTACGGTTGTAATCTCTTCTTCCTCGCCCGGTCCCAGCTGCGGACGCGAAACCAGTCCGGTGAGTCCGACGGCGTCGGCGTACTTCAAGTAGGTATCGATGGAAGCCACTACGATGCGCGCCTCTACCGTGATCAGGTCGATGCCGACGAGTGAGATGCGCACCCAGGCGTCGATCACAATGCCTTTATCCAGGACTCGATCGAGTACATCGATCAGACTCGAACCGCCCGAAACCCGTTCAACCGCCATTGGAGATCCTCCTGCCGATCTTTATCCCTGAGTCCCTTTGGGCTTCTTGCTCTTTCCGGAAGTCTTTCTTACAGCCTTGGCGGGCGCAGCCGGAGCCCGCAATTCCGCCCCCGGTCCCGCGCGCGGCAATCGTGTACGCGGAGGCGCCGGCAGACCCGCCGGATGGGTAAGGTTGGGATCGAACTTCCACCAGTTCAGTCCGATCTCTTCCGCCTTGTCCACGGAGCACACCAGCAGGCGAATCCTGATCGTAAGCAGTTCCACGTTGGCCAGCGATATCCGGACGTCGCCGGCTATCACCAAGCCCTTGTCCAACACCCGGTCAAGGATGTCGAGCAGGTTCGCTGTTCCTGAGACGGTCGGTACACGTTCCATGAAGGTTCTTCAGAATGGAGAGTGCGGAACCGTCGAAGCTTCCTCGAAAATGCATCCCGCCGCGCGGCCGGCACGGAGGACATCGAGGACCCCACGCTTCGACACAAGGGCGTATCGTAGCGGACACAGAACGCAGTGTCAATTTAGCTGCAGACACGAATTGTGGCGACGTGGCGGTGGCTGTGGCGAGCCCACACCTTCAGGTAGTTTAGATGCAGGCGGCTTGCCTGGCTTTGCGTTGTGCAGGCCTGAAAGCGCCACAAAATCGGCCTACCTCGCCTTTTTAGGGCCCTGTGACGCCCGTCACAGCCTCTTGGTACATGGATCGGGGAAGATGGATGGTGAACCGCTGATCCCGCTAGCCGACGGACAACCCTCCGCTTCGGACTGGCGATCGAGAAGAAGGTACCGCATGGGCTGGATTGAAAATAAGTTCGAAAAAAACTTTCTTGTCAGCACGGTCGATTACGTCTTCAATTGGGCGCGCAAGTCCGCGATTTGGCCCATGACCTTCGGCCTGGCTTGCTGCGCGATCGAGATGATCGCCGCTTCCACCTCGCGCTACGATATCGCGCGTTTTGGCTCTGAAGTCTTCCGTCCCAGCCCGCGGCAGAGCGATCTGATGATCGTCGCCGGCACCGTCTCGCTGAAGATGGCGCCGGTGGTCCAGCGCATCTATGACCAGATGCCCGATCCCAAATGGTGCATCGCCATGGGCGCCTGCGCCTCGGTCGGCGGACCGTTCAATACCTACTCTGTGCTGCAGGGCGTCGATCGCATCGTGCCGGTCGATGTCTACATCGTCGGCTGCCCTCCGCGGCCGGAAAATCTGTTCTACGGACTCCTGCGCCTGCAGGACAAGATCGACCAGATGACCATCGCCAAGAAGCCCACCGAGGTTCGCCTGCGCCCGGAAATGGTCGATAACTTCAAAGAGCAGATCCGCATCGCCCAGGCCGGCTTCGCCAATCCCGATGTGCCGGTCGTTGGCGCGACGGGGCCTAATCCTGAGCACCTGGTCCAGCCGACGAACAACGGCGTCATCGTAACGCGATAAGGCACGGGTGCCGCTTTAGCGGAGCGGTAAAGGTAGTGCGGCGCTTTTAGCGCCGCGTAAACGGCACGCCAGTTGAACTCCGGGCTTTCAGCCCGGCCCGCAAACGACCCTCCCACAATGCGCTTCCCTCGCGGCGAATGCCGCGCTGTTGGGTAGTGCGGCGCTTCAGCGCCGCGTAAACGCGGCCCTTTAAATTCGGGCTTTAGCCCCGCGGGTACCTCATGAGCAACACCTATTTCATCACTGCGTCCACCTACATGCACCAAAACCTCTTCCAACGAACGGAGAGCGCGGAACTCCCTGCCTGTCAGAAACCTGCTTTTCCCATCTTGAACAGTAAAGTTGTAAAAGTTTTGTGTCGGCGGTGATTGTTGTTTGTTTTCTTAGCTTCCCTTGTATACAGTCGCGGGCGGGACTATCTTCCCAGCTTCGGCTCACTCCCAGCACCATTTCTATCTGTCAATTGTGGTAAGGAGATCAAGAATGATCGATCGAGAACAATCGAGAAGTGCGACACGCCTGTCGGCTTGGTTCGCCCTGGGAGCCTTGCTTGCGTTCCCATTCGCTGCGCAGCTCGCCTCTGCGCAGACATATGCCATCCTCTATACCTTCCAGGGCCAATCTGACGGCGGCTTCCCGACCGGCGGACTTTACCGTGATGCTTCCGGAAATCTCTACGGCATAACCGACACTGCCGGGAATCGCAACGACTGTAACGACTACGGTTGTGGAACTGTCTACAAACTGGATACCAGCGGCAACCTCACCGTCTTACACACCTTTACCGGCGGGGTCGATGGGTGGCCCAATGCTACCTGGGGCTCGCTCATCCCCGATCAAAACGGCAATTTGTATGGCATGGCATCGATCGGCGGTCTCCACGATAACGGCACGGATTTCCGGATCACTCCCTCAGGAGCATTTACCGTCATACATACCTTTCCGACTGGCCCCGGCGACGGCGAGGGCCCGCAATTCACCCTGTTCCGCGATCCAACCACCGGCTTAATGTACGGCACGACCTTTAACGGCGGCGCCAACACTTATGGCGCCGTGTACGTCTTGACCAGAGCCGGATTTGGAAGCGATCAGGTGCTGCACAGCTTCACCCTTGCCGATGGAGCCTTCCCGCAGGGGAGCGTTACCGAAGATAGTTCGGGAAACATTTATGGCACCGCCGGCCAAGGGGGAACCGGCAATTGCGGCGTGGCTTTCAAGATGAGAAACGACGGAGCCGGCTACACCGTGCTGCACAACTTCACGTGCGCGCCCGATGGTTACTTTCCAGGATCCGTTGTGGTGGACGCCCAAGGAAACATGTACGGTGGTACCCAGGAGGGCGGTGACGTCAGAGCCTGCCCCTTCTTTGGTTGCGGCATCATCTTCAAAATCAGCCCCAGCGGCCAGGAAACCATATTGCACACCTTCGAGAGCAAAGAAGGCGCGGTTCCGAATGAGCTGACGTGGGGCGCCGACGGCAATCTGTGGGGCACCACCGCCGGCGGAGGCGCCAACGATCAAGGAACGATTTTCAAGATCACGACCGACGGAACCTACACCGACGTGTACGACTTCAAAGGATTTTTGAACGGAGGAGTTCCCTACGCGGGACTGATCCAGGATTCCGCAGGGAACTTCTATGGCACGGTCGGCGGAGGCATCATGGGATGCATTCAGAGCGGCTGCGGCATGATCTTCAAGTTCACTCCACCACAGTAAGCGTTTGAATTTTTACTGAAGCGAGGCCTGCCGTAAATGGCCATCGCCGGGGCGATTCCCAAAGTCGCCCCTTTTTTCTGACCATTTCCAACCCGCGCCGCCTAGCTGTTCTGCTCGGGCCGTCAATATCGCGATTAGAATAGGCTGCGCGTTTTAGTGAAACATTCTGGCAAGATTTTCGTATCAATTACTGACAGGCAGGCGATGCAACTACAAATCGATAATCTCTCCAAGCGCTATCCCAACGGGACGCAAGCGTTGCAGGACGTCTCATTGTCCATTCCGCAAGGCATGTTTGGATTGCTTGGCCCGAACGGCGCCGGCAAGTCCACGCTCATGCGAACCCTCGCGACGCTGCAGGAAGCTGACAGTGGCAGCGCCCGCCTCGATGGCATCGACGTCTTGCGCCAGAAAGATCAAGTGCGCAAGCTCCTTGGCTATCTGCCGCAGGAGTTCGGGCTTTATCCCAAGGTCACGGCAGAAAATCTGCTCTCCCACTTCGCAACTCTAAAAGGCTTGGAAAATGCCGGCGAGCGGCGCGATGTGGTGCACGCGCTGCTGCGCCAGACCAATCTCTGGGACCACCGAAACAAGCCGCTGGGCAGCTATTCCGGCGGTATGAAGCAGCGCTTCGGCATCGCGCAGGCCCTCCTGGGCAATCCGCGGCTCATCATCGTCGACGAGCCCACCGCCGGGCTCGATCCCGAAGAACGCGTGCGCTTTCACAATCTGCTCAGCGCCATCGGCGAAAACATCATCGTCATTCTCTCGACGCACATCGTCTCCGACGTCACGGACCTGTGCCGCAACATGGCGATCATTCATCAGGGCCGCGTTCATGCCGCGGGCGATCCCTCCGCATTGGTCGAGAAGCTGAACGGCCGGGTCTGGAGGAAGACCATCGCGCGCACAGAGGTCGCGGATTATCAGCAGCGCTTCCGCGTTATCTCCATGCGGCTGTTTGGCGGCCGAACGCTGCTGCACGTGCTGAGCGACGACCTTCCCGAGAACGGCTTCGAGCCGGTGGTTCCCGACCTGGAAGACCTCTACTTCGCCACCATTCGCGGCTTCGCGCAGAGCGCGGTCAACTGACGCCATGCTGATCCACATTTTTGCCTTCGAGCTGCAACAGCGCCTGCGACGGCTCTCCACCTACGTCTACTTCGTCGTGTTTTTCGCCCTGGGTCTTTTGTTTGCTTTGATGTCGGGTGGGGCTTTCGCCGGGGCCAGCGTCGACTTCGGAACCGGCGGCAAGGTGCTGGTCAACTCGCCATATGCGCTGAACAGCATCATTACCTTCATCTGCTTCTTCGGAATCGTCATCACGGCCGCAATCGCTGGGCAGGCGACGTATCAGGACATCGATACCAACTCCACGCCGTTTTTCTACACCGCTCCTATCACCAAGATGGATTACCTCGGTGGACGATTCCTCGGAGCCTTCGCCATGCAGGTTCTGATCTTCAGCAGCGTCGGGCTGGGTGCGTGGCTGGGCATATCGATGCCCTGGATTGACAAGACACGCCTCGGCCCCCAGATGGCTGCTGCGTATTTCCAGCCGTACCTCATCAACGTCTGGCCGAACCTGTTGTTCCTGACGGCGATCTTCTTCGCACTGGCTGCGCTGTCGCGCAAGATGCTGCCGGTCTACGTCGCGAGCGTGCTGGTGCTGATCGGCTACTTCGTCGTCGGCCAGCTCTCCGGCAGCGCTCTGACCACCAGCGTGCGCTTCGCCCTCGCCGATCCGCTGGGCAGCGCGGCTATCGATCGCATCAGCCGCTATTGGACGCCCTTCCAGCGCAATACGCAGATCATTCCGTTACAGGGAGTTCTGCTGGCTAACCGCGCTCTGTGGGTGGGTGTGGGAGCTGTCTTCTTCGTCGTCGCATATGTGAAGTTTGCCTTCGCCTACCCAGCCGAAAAGAGTAAGCGCCGTCAGTTGCTCGAAGAGAAGGAAACGACTAAGCCGGCCGAATCGCTGCCCATCGCGCACCCCACATTCTCCACGGCCGCTTCGCTGCGGCATCTGGTTTCGCTTACTCGCATTCAGTTCACGGAAACGACGAAGAATGTTTTCTTTGTTGTGCTGATGCTGGCCGGATTCCTGTTAGCCATTGTCGCGGCCTCGGGACTGGGCGATCCTCTTTCCAATCGAACCTGGCCGGTCACTCGTCAGATGCTCTTGCTGGCCGGCGCCGGTTTTAACATCTTCGCCCTCGCGATCATCATTTTCTATTCGGGCGAACTGGTGTGGCGGGAGCGCGACGCACAGCTCAATCAGGTGATCGACGCGTTTCCGCTACAGCGCTGGGTGCTGTACTGTTCAAAGCTGTTCGCGCTGATGCTGGTACAGGTGATCGTGGTCCTGCTGATTATGGCTGCCGGCCTGGCGGTGCAGATCGCGCAAGGTTACTACCACTTCGAGCTTGGACTTTATTTCCGCGAGCTGTTCCTCAACCGGCTCACCTCGCTCTGGATACTTTGCGTGCTGGCGATCTTCATTCAGACTGTCGTCAACAACAAGTATCTCGGCCACTTCGTGATGGTGCTTTACATCGTGGCCACCATTGCGCTGCCGCCGGCAGGCTTCCAGGATTATCTGTATCGCTTCGGCGAGGCGCCAACGGTCACGTACTCCGACATCAATGGCTACGGCCCCTACCTCCAGCCGCTCATCTGGTTCCGGATCTACTGGATCATTGCCGCGATTCTGCTGGCGATCATTACGAATGTGCTTTGGGTGCGCGGCACCGAGGGCAATTGGCGCGTTCGCATGAGTCTCGCGACGGCACGCTTGTCGCGCGCGACTCTTGCGGCTGCCAGCGCGTGCGTGGTGTTGATGTTCGGCGTCGGCGGCTATCTCTTCTACAACACGCACATACTGAATCCCTATCGCACCACCTTCAAGATCGATGAGGATCGCGCGCAGTACGAGAAGAAGTATCGCCAGTATTGGTCGATACCGCAGCCGGTCATTACCGATGTCACCACCGAGATCGATCTCTATCCCAAGGAGCGCACGGCATCGGTCAGCGGAAGCATGTGGCTGGAGAACCGGACCTCCTCCGACATCGATCGGATCGCGTTGACTCTCTATCCAGCCAACATTGCGCCGATCCCACGGCCGCACTTCAAGATCAATAAGCTCAGCTTCGTCGGCGGACAGGCGCCATTGATTGAAGATTACGATTACGGTTTCTACCTGTACAAACTTCCCACGCCGCTGCCGCCGCATGGCCGCATCCAGCTTGACTTCGCGCTACAGTACGACAATCCTGGCTTTCCCAACTCGCTCCCGAACACCGACATAGTCCACAACGGCAGCTTCCTGTATGACACGTATTTGCCCTACGTCGGATACTCGCCCAGCATCGAGTTGACCGATGACAGCACGCGGCACAAGCACGGTCTGGAGAAAGTTCGTCGGATTCCTGGGGTTGATGATGTAGCCGCGCGCCGCTACAACAGCGGCAGCTTTGACGCTGATTGGATCAACTTCGACGCCACGATCAGCACCAGCGAAGATCAGATCGCCATCGCTCCGGGATACTTACAGAAGACATGGGTGGAGAACGGGCGCCGCTATTTTCACTACAAGATGGACGCGCCCATCATGAACATTTATTCCATTCAGTCGGCGCGCTATGCGGTGCGGCGCGACAAATGGAACGACGTGAACCTGGAGATCTATTACCAGCCCGGGCACGAGTTCAACCTCGACACGATGATGCAGAGCATGAAGGAGACGCTGGCCTACTGCACCACGAACTTCAGCCCCTTCCAGTTCCATCAGCTGCGCATCATCGAATTTCCCGGCTATGGATCGTTCGCCGAGTCATACGCCAATACGATTCCGTTCTCCGAGCTGATCGGCTTTGTCACCAAGATGAGCAAGAAACCTGACGCCGTGGACTTGCCGTTCTACGTCACCGCCCATGAAACGGGACACCAGTGGTGGGGACATCAGGTGATGTCCGCTTACGTCGAAGGCGCCACGTCGATCGATGAAACCATGGCGCAATATACCGCGCTGATGGTGATGAAACACCACTTCGGACCGGAGTCGATGAAGCGCTTCCTGCGCCTTGAGCTGGATCAGTATCTCCGCGGCCGCGCCCAGGAGCGCAATGAGGAGTTTCCGCTCTACCTCGTCGATCCCAATCAGGGCTACATTCACTACAACAAGGGCGCGATGGTGATGTATGCGCTGCAGGACTACATTGGCGAAGACAAGGTCAACGAAGCCATTCGCGAATTTCTAAAGGCTCACGCGTTCAAGGATGGCCCGTATCCGACGTCACTGGAATTTGAGGGCTACCTGCGCAAGGTTACGCCGCCGGAATATCAGTATCTGTTCGACGACATGTTCCTGAACATCACGCTTTACGACGACCGGGCGATTTCCGCGGACTACGTCAAGCGACCGGACGGCAAGTACGACGTGCATCTGGTGGTTGAAGCCAAGAAAGTCCGCGCCGATGGCCGTGGCCAGGAGCACGCGATTCCAGTGAACGACATGATCGACATCGGCGTGCTGGATGCCGATGGCAAGTATCTCTATCTCCAGAAGCACAAGATCAATCAGGAAAAGACCGACATTACCGTGACGGTCGACAAGCTGCCGGCGAAGGCTGGCATCGATCCCGTGGACAAACTGATCGACCGCAATCCCGACGACAACGTGATCGCAGTGAAGAAGCAGTAGTACGCGATTGCGTCGCAAGAGCCTATCTCATAAATCGTTTTGGTTTGTATCAGGGCACGACCTTGGTCGTGCCGGAAGACGCGTGGTGAATGTGAGGGCTTTAGCCCCTGCAAAATATCCCTCAGGGGCTAAAGCCCGGTCCTCGACTGGCCCGGTGATGGCACGGCTGAAGCCGTGCCCTGATACAAAGCGATTTATGAGATGGCTTCTAGTCAGGCCGCCGGCAATGGTTGCGCTTGATTCGGCTGCGATGCTGGAAGTATGCTCGCTTGCGGTGTTCAATCAATGCTGAGGTAAGAGCGCTCAGGAAGGGTTGTGCATCGTGAGATATCTGCTGGCCGCAGTTTTCCTGTTCCTGACTTGCAGTTTCGCTTTCCCGCAAAACTCCGCGCAATATCAGGCGTGCAACGAGAAGGCAAACGCCCAACCTGATCTCAATGAGTGCGCGCGCCAGGAGGCGGACCGCGTTGACGCCAAGCTAAACAAGCTTTACGCTCAGCTGCTCGCGAAGGCCAAGGACCCCAATGACGTTGCCAAGATCAAGGCTGCCGAGCGCGCCTGGATTGCCTATCGCGATGCTTATATCGAGGCGACATACCCGGCCAAAGACAAGCAGTTAGAGTACGGCTCGGAGTATCTGACGGATGTCGCCATGCTGCAAGCCAAGCTCACGCAGCAACACATGGCGGACCTCGAAGATCTGCTGAAGCAGTACTAGGAATCATCCCGGTGTCGACGCGCTGGAGACGGCTCAGCCGTATCCGTCACTTGTTCATCTGCTGCGCCAGGTATGGGCCGATTCCCATCTGCTTGATGGCGTTCAGCTGCGCTTCCAGGAAGTCAGCGTGTTTCTCTTCGTCCTGGAGCAGCCGGTCGAACAGGTCCTTGCTGCCATTGTCACCGGCTTCGCGGCAGATGGCAGACGCGTCGTTGTACTCGCGGATGGCGTTCGTCTCGTCGGTAAGCCCGGCTTCCAACTGCTTCGTCACGTCGGCGCCGATCGTGGGCTTCAGCGGGATATTGACCTCTGGGGCCGTATCGAGGAAGACAAGACGCTCGATCAGTGCCTCGGCATGATGCATCTCCTGAATCGCCCGCGCCTTGGTTATGCCCGCCAGCCTGCCGTAACCCCAGTTCTCGCAAGTCTCCGCCTGCACCATGTACTGCGCAATCGCAGTCAGTTCGCCGCTGAGAGCGGTGTTCAGCTGTTCAATCACTTTCTGGTTACCACGCATAGAAATCTCCTCACTTCTACCATCGCTTGATTGTGGAGGGAGCGCTGCGAGGTGGGTCACAGATGCAGGTGACAATGCGCGTGTGGTTGATGCGGACGTGCAGTTTGGGTCGCCAACCTGGCGGGAAACGTCTGTCCAATGCGATCGTTATTTTGGCGATTAGCTTGCGACCGCTGGTGTGGCCACGCGGCGCGGCAGCAACTCGCCGATGCGGCGGATCTGGGCGCCTACGCCCCTCAGCTTTTCCTCGATATGTTCGTAGCCGCGATCGATGTGGTAGACGCGATCGATGATGGTTTCGCCATCGGCCACCAGCGCAGCCAGAACGAGCGACGCCGACGCGCGCAAGTCACTGGCCTGAACCGCGGCTCCGCTCAACGGCGTCTGTCCACGAACCACGGCTCGTCTGCCTTCTATCTTCACGTTCGCTCCCATCCGCACCAGTTCCTGCGCATGCATGAAGCGATTCTCGAAGATGTTTTCCGTGATCACACTGCTGCCGTCGGCCTGCGTCGCCAGTGCCATGTACTGCGCCTGCATGTCGGTGGGAAAGCCCGGATACTCCTCGGTGATCATGTCGGCGCTCTTTAAAGCTCCGTTGCTGACGACCCGCACCGATTCACCATTCGTGCTGACGCTAGCGCCGCACTCCTCCAGCTTCTGCAGCAACGCGTCGAGATGCCGCGGCTCGCAATTCGTAACCGTGAGATCGCCTCCAGTGAGCGCGCCGGCAATGACAAACGTTCCCGCCTCGATGCGGTCAGGAATGATGCGATGACGTGCGCCGTGCAGCTTGTCCACGCCCTGGATGCGAATCGCATGCGAGCCGGCGCCTTCAATCTGCGCGCCCATCTTGTTGAGCAACGCCGCCAGATCGACGACCTCAGGTTCGCGCGCGCAGTTTTCCAGAACCGTCTCGCCTTCGGCCAGCGTGGCGGCCATCAGCAAATCCTCGGTTCCAGTGACGGTAATTTTCTCGAAGACAACTCGCCCGCCCTTGAGGCGCTTGGCACTGGCGTGGACGTAGCCATGCTCCTGCGTTATGGTTGCGCCAAGCTTCTCCAGCCCCTTCAGGTGCAGATTGATGGGACGCGCGCCAATGGCGCAGCCTCCGGGCAGAGAGACGCGGGCCTCGCCCATCCGAGCGACGAGCGGACCGAGCACCAGCGTGGAAGCTCGCATGGTCTTGACCAACTCGTAGGAAGCTTCGGGATTCACCAGATCGCGGCAGCAGATGGTGGTGCGATGTTGCGCGCGGCCATATCCCAGCTCGACTTCGGCGCCCATCGCTGACAGTAGCTTGCGCTCGGTCTCGATGTCGCGCACTTGCGGAACGTTTTCCAGGATTACCGGCTCGTCGGTCAGCAGAGCCGCGGCCATCGCGGGCAGAGCGGCATTCTTCGCGCCGCTGATGCGCACCGTCCCCAGCAGCGGATTGCCGCCGCGAACTACAAACTTGTCCATCGGAGAGTGTCCTAACCTGACGCTGCTAACGCCGAATTTCCTAAGCACGGCGCTACCTCATTGTACGAAGAATCTGGCCAGGAGTCGCAGCAAGTACGGCTAATTGGGAAGACGCGCGCTGCAGCGCACGAAATGACCGGCGCAGTATACAGGATGGGTGGCTGTGGAAAAGTGTAATCTTTAAGGGTATTACGATTGCTTCGACCCGGTGGTCAGTCCGCCGGCATCCTGATCGTCAGGGTCGACGCAAGAAGATCGCGGCTCAGCGTTCTACCAGTGAGGAGCACGAAACTGCATCATGACAAAATACAAAGCTCTGTTTCGAACGCTGGCGATGATCGCGCTCGCCGTTTTGTTCAGCTTCGGCACGGCGGCGATCGCACAGGAACGGCCCAGCAATCCACTTCCTAACACGGTCTGGGTGGGCGCCGATGGCAAGTTCGAATCTGATCCCGATACTGCCGTGGTGGAGTTCGGCATCTCGGCGCAGGACAAGAAGCTCCAAGACGCGAGCCAGAAGGCGTCACAGGAAGCGGAGCAAATCCGCCAGTTGCTGCGCTCCAATGGGATCGATCCGAAAGATGCCCAGTTCAGCCGCTTCAGTGCCAGCCTGGTTTACGACTATCAAAGCGGCAAACAGAAGCTCGTGGGCTATCGCGTGGACGCCAACATCAGCATCAAGCTGAAAGATTTCTCCAAGATTGGCCCGATCGCTGACGGTCTTGCCAACCTGGATGTTACGAATAGCTCGATCAGCTATCTGCTGGAGGATATGGACGCGGCCAAGGTCAAGGCGGTCGAGGATGCGCTGCGCCGTACGCGTAATGAAGCGAATGCGGTCGCGCAATCCAGTGGAAGGACGTTAGGCGAGTTGTCCTATGCCTCGGTAGATGTCTATGAACCGCAGCCGATTCGGCCGATGATGGCAAAGGCTGCCACGATGGGAGCCCAAGCAGCGCCGCCACCGCCGACTGCGGAATTTAGCGCCGAGAAGATCACCGTGACCGCGCACGTCAATGCGTTGTATAACCTGAAGTAGCGCTCGATCAGCCGCAGTCTGGAAGGGTCAGCCGGCGCGACTTTTCAGCCCCTGCGGAGTTCATGGTTCAGTAGGAAGTGCAGGCCAGGTTGGGAAAAATGCTTAAAGCTCTTGTTGTGCTGCTCGCGCTCTCTACATTTGGTGGAATGCCCCTCATCGCCCAGACGAGCCAGGATGCGCCGCATCTCACACCGCGGACGACCACCGCTTCGCAGGCTCAACCGCAAGCGGAAGCTGATCCACCGGCAGTACCCGGGCTAACCGTTCCCGCGGGCACCAAGATCCCGCTGACTTTGAAGCAAGGGGTCAACACCAAGAGCGCGCGGCCCGGCGATCCGGTCTACGCGCAGACCGCTTTTCCTATCACGCAGAACGATCAGATCTTGATTCCGGCGGGAACGTTCGTTCAAGGCGAGGTGCGGCGCGTCGTGCGGCCAGGCCGTGTCAAGGGCCGCGCTGAATTGCAGATGAGCTTCACCTCTATGATCTTTCCCAACGGCTACACCATCATGCTGCCCGGCGCGGTGCAGAATACTCCCGGCTCCAAGGACAACACCGTGAACGGAAAGGAAGGAACAATCGAGGGTCCCAGCAGCAAGGGCAAAGATACGGCCACGATTGCCGCCGCAACCATTCCGGGCGCGGGTATTGGCGCGATCGCTGACGGCGGCAAAGGCGCTGCCATTGGCGCGGGCGCCGGAGGCGTCATCGGGCTGGCAACGGTCTTGTTGACTCGCGGTCCTGAGGTTCAACTCGGAACCGGCGATTCAATTGAGATGATTCTGGAGAGCAGTCTCGATTTGAATCCCGCGAAGATGCATCGGCCTGCGTCAGTTCAGTGAGAGTAGTCGGTGTGTCGCTGCCAACCGGCACCCCGGAAACAAAAGTCATCGTCTATTTCACTGATGGACAGATGAATACCATCCAGGACTACCTGCCCTGCATCAATTCCGCAACTGTCGGTGCGGGACTGTTCCGCTTCAGTGTACAACGGCACTCTGATTCCGTCTCTGCCTCACACAACTCGAGCCAGCACTCGCCCAGAACCCGCGTGCATGTTGCGATGTAAGTAAGCTCACGGCCCGGTGACACTTGAAAGCGTACTACTAGGCCTGTAGATGTACCTGCGCATGGCATTCCGCACACAAGGTGATCAGATTCTCTTCTAGGTCACCGCAGAGTGGCTTCGGAACTCGATGTGATGCACCTGCAGATTTTGCATGCTCCCGCAAAGCTGGCATCGCCATCCGTCGCGTGCCAGCACCCGCCGATGCACCTCGCGATAGCTCTCGGGATCGAGTCTGACTCGCCGGTTTTTGACGCTGAGATCCGTCATAAGCCTACTAGCTGACCTCGGACAGAAAGATCTGCTGCTGTGGCTTAGGCAGGAACTTGTAGTAGCGCGAAATGGATTGCAGCAGTATCTCTGGACTAGTGCCGTCCATGGAGGCGCCCGCCAGGAAGTCCGCACAGATCATTTCCAGGCAGTATCCGGGCGATTTGTCGGAGCCCAGCATCAAAGCCGCGGTCTCGATCGCCTGCTCAATGATCGGAATCTGGCTCCTGTAGACCTTGAAGTAAATCAGCTCTGAGGGTTCGCTGTCCTTCCCCGTCAGCTCCTTCTCCACTTCCCTTCTGAATTCCTCTTTCGGCATCTGCCGGGCCTTGTGCATCCAGGTTGCACTTTCGAAGCGCTGGCCCTGTTTGCGCGCGATTGAAGCCAACCCGTGCCTGCCAGGTACCGTCTTACTGTATAGTAACTAGGATATGTGGGGTCTCGACCGGCTTCCCGAATTCAATCGGACTTATCACTCGACCGATGCAACCTGGAATGCCGGAGAGGTTGCTGCGAGCCTGCAATTTCCTCAAGGACTGCTGTTCTCCCTCCTGCTTGTAACCCCCTTCTGGACCGCCGTCGGAATCGCTGTGCATCTTCTGACCAAGTGAACATGGGCAATCACTTGCTATCATGGAATTGGTGTCTCACACTCACCAATCAATCTCGACCTAGATCCGTCACATGCCTGATGCCTTTATTTGCGATGTAATTCGCACCCCATTCGGCCGCTACGGCGGCGTGCTTTCCACCGTTCGCACCGACGATCTGGCTGCCATTCCGATCAAAGCTCTGCTCGACCGCAATCCGTCTGTCGATTGGAGCGCGGTCGATGATGTGATCCTTGGCTGCGCCAATCAAGCCGGCGAAGACAATCGCAACGTCGCGCGCATGGCTCTTCTGCTCGCGGGCCTGCCTTTGACCGTTCCGGGCACGACCATCAATCGCCTTTGCGGCTCCAGCCTGGATGCGATTTCGATCGCTGCCCGAGCTGTTAAGACCGGCGAGAGCTCGCTGGTGATCGCCGGCGGCGTGGAGAGCATGTCGCGAGCGCCGTTTGTTATGGCCAAGGCCGATGCCGCATTCTCGCGCAGCATGAAGCTGGAAGACACGACGCTGGGCTGGCGATTCGTCAATCCGCTGATGAAGGCGCAATACGGCATTGATTCGATGGCAGAGACGGGAGAGAACGTCGCCGAAGAATTTGGCGTCTCGCGGCAGGATCAGGACGCGTTTGCTTACCGCAGCCAACAGCGGACCGAATCAGCGATGAAGAGTGGCTCCTTAGCAGAGGAGATCACGCCTGTCACCATCACGCCGCGCAAGGGAGTTCCCGTGACCGTGGATAAAGACGAACATCCGCGGCCGGAGACGACCCTTGAAGGACTCGCAGAGTTGAAGCCGTTGGTGAAGGCAAACGGCACGATCACAACAGGCAACGCATCCGGCGTGAATGATGGCGCATGTGCAGTGCTGGTGGCTTCTGCGGATGCGGTCGCACGCTTTGGTCTAAAGCCGAAGGCGCGCATCCTTGGGACTGCTGCGGCGGGCGTTGCGCCGAGGATTATGGGAATCGGACCTGTGACGGCAACGCGCAAGGTGCTGTCACTGACGAAGCTCACCATCGGCGACATGGATGTGATCGAATTGAACGAGGCATTTGCTTCGCAGGCACTCGCAGTGCTGCGCGATCTGGAAATTGCTGATGATGCGCCTAACGTGAACCCTAACGGTGGCGCTATCGCTCTCGGTCATCCTCTGGGCGCGAGCGGAGCACGGCTAGTCACAGCTGCCGTCCTGCAGCTGCAGCGTACCGGCGGACGATACGGCCTCTGCACAATGTGCATTGGCGTTGGACAAGGAATCGCGATGGTTCTGGAACGGGTCTAAAGCATTCTAGGATTACCGCGGGGTTGCGGGTGGAGCACGCCTTTCAGGCGTGCATTCGGTGGGCGCAATAAGCGATCGCGCTTTAGCGCCTGAAGTTAGGTTCTTACCTCAGCGGCTAAAGCCGATTCCTTGCCCAGAGCTGGACCTGCACCGCTGAAGCGGTGCTCCACCTTAAAGTAAAACTAGAAATGCTCTAACCGACTTTTCAACTTCTTTTTTCCGCTTTCTATTTAGGGTTCGACACATCGAAATCCACCATCGCCTTGACCGCGTCATAGGGAGTGCTGTTGGTAGAGAATCCAACCAGCTTGCGGCCATCGATGAAGAAGGTTGGAGTGCTGCTGACGTCCAGCTTTTCTCCCAGTGCCATCGAGTCGCGAACGCGCTTCTCGGTTTCCGGTTTGCTGGCGCAAGCCGCGACAGCATCAGGATCGCCGCCGGCGTCCTTCACATAACCCTTTAACATCCCCTCGACGTTCTGCTCAGTGATGTCCGTCTGATGGTCATAGGTGGTAGCGATGAACTTCCAGGCCGCATCGTTGTTCTGACGGCCGAGACAGTCCAGATATTTGGCAGCGATCATCGCCCACTTGTGTTGTGGCAACGGATAGTTCTGGAAGATCAGCTTTACCTTGGGCTCCTCTTCCATCAGTTTGGCGATGTTGGGCTGCGCCGCCTTACAAGCTGGACACTCCAGATCTCCAAACTCGACGATGGTCGTGGTTGCGTCCTTGGGTCCGTGCGCCGGTCCATTTGCGGATTGAAGTAGCTGGCGCGTTTCCGCGAAAGGATCGGCTCCGAAAGGAAGCAAGTCCGCCATGAAGGTGTATTTCTGGTCGGCGGTGATGTAGAACCGCGCGATCTGCGGCCCTCTGGGCGTGTTGAATACGACCGTCGCCTGCGTGATGCCAGACGCCTCCGAAGGCTTGATCTCCTCGACCTTCCAGGTCAACTCCTGGTTCCAGCCGAACATTTTCTTCAAGAACGCGTCGACCGTAGCCTGGCTGGGGGCAGAGGCGTTCGCGGCGGTCGCCGGAGCTGCTTTGCTGTTGGCGGTGGAAGAGTTCTGAGCTGTGGAATATAGGCTGGAAATCAACAAACTAACAATCAGGAGCGCGCGCAGACGATGATTCATGGGTCCTTTCGAAAAAGAAGCAATTAGCAATTAACAATTAGCAACTAGCTGCAAGCTTGAGCGTTTGGAGATCAGCGACCATCTCGCACAACTCACATGGCGCCGAAAGAAACTTCTATTCTAGCAAGCGCCTAGGGTGCCTCTTCTGGAAGCGCAAATCCGGTAGCGTCCCTATTTGTTGCTGCTTTCGCCGCAAACATCGAGCTTGGCAGCTATCGGATAACGGCGTCCAAAGCCGAAGGCCTTCTCAGAAATCTTCAATCCCGGCGCAGCCTGTTGGCGCTTGTATTCGCTCTTGTCCACCATGCACGCAACCTTGCGCACAAGTTCTACGTCATATCCGCGCTCGCGGGCGATCACGTCGGGCGACTTGTTATCTTCCACGTAGTCTTCCAGGATTGCGTCTAGAACGTCGTAGGAAGGCAGCGAGTCGCTGTCTTTTTGATCTGGCCGCAACTCTGCTGAAGGCGGCTTCTCGATGGTGGATCGGGGAATGACAGGCGAGCGGGAGTTGATGAAATTCGCCAAGCGATAGACCAACGTCTTGGGCACGTCGGAGATGACCGCCAGGCCCCCGCACATATCGCCGTAGAGCGTGCAATATCCCACACCGAGCTCTGACTTGTTGCCGGTCGTCAGCAGCAAGCCACCAAACTTATTGGAGATTGCCATCATCAGCGAGCCACGAATTCGCGCCTGGATGTTCTCCTCAGCGACGTCCGGCTGCCGGCCGGCAAACACAGGTGCGAGCGATTTTTGATAGCCATCAAAGATGTCGCCGATAGGAACCGTCTCAAACCGGATTCCCAGATTTCGCGCCAGTTTGGCCGCATCGTCAATACTTCCGCGAGAGGAGTATGGTCCCGGCATTCCGATGCCCAGCACGTTCTCGCGACCCAGCGCATCGACTGCAATGCAAGCCGTAAGCGCTGAATCAATTCCACCGCTCAGTCCCAGCACGACCTGGCGGAAACCGCACTTCTGCACGTAGTCGCGCGTACCCAGGACAAGGGCAGCGTAGGCGCTCGCTTCCAATCCTTCGTCGCGAACATGCACATCGCCGGTTAAGGTCTCGGTGTCGAAGCAGATGAGATCTTCCTCGAACGACTTAGCCTGCGCGATGATGCTGCCGTCCGGCCCGAGAACAATGCTGGAGCCGTCAAAAACCAGGCTGTCGTTGCCGCCAATCTGGTTGACCATGGCGACGGGCACGCGATGATTGGTTGCGATTGCGGCCAGCATGTGGTGCCGCAGTTCCCGCTTCCGCAGGTAGAACGGCGACGCTGAGATGTTCAGCAAGACTTTTCCGCCTGCGCCGATCAGATCTGCGACGGGATCGACCCCATACAGCGGGCGATCCCAGAAGTGTTTGTCGTTCCAGGCATCCTCGCAGATTGTCAACGCCAACTGCTGGTTATCGAGGTTGATGAGGCTTTGACGATCAGCCGGCGCGAAGTTGCGCATTTCATCGAAGACATCGTAGGTGGGCAGCAATCGCTTCGACTGCACAAAAGCGATCTTGCCATCGCCCAGCAATGCCGCGGAGTTCAGGACGGACTTTCCGGTCGAAGAATGAGCTGGAGTGACCAGGCCGCAGATGACGGCAATCCCCTGGGTTTCGCGCGCGATCGTCTCGGCCACCTGCCAATTTCGCTCTACAAACCATGGCCGTTCTACCAGATCGCGCGGGGGATATCCGCAGATCGACAGCTCCGGAAAGAGGATGAGATCCAGCCCTCCGGTGCGCGCCCGTCGCGCGTATTCAATGATTTTTTCGGAATTGCCAGAAAAATCGCCTACCGTGGTGTTGATCTGGCCGAGTGCGATCCTCACACTACTAGTCTAATCGCCCGAGATTCCGCGCGCCATCTGGCACGATGGTTATCGATGCAACCCGGCGATTTGCCAATGGGGCGATGTCCCTCCAGGATTCGTAGTGGTAGGCGTGTCGACCGGCTGTGCTGTCTTTTGACCGTTTGACGAATCGTCTGCCTGCTCGCCGGGACGAAGCAGGCTGGGAGCGTTGGCCGGCTTCTCTTCAGTCTTCTTGGCGGCCAACTCGGCCTCCCGCGACGGCAGGTCCACTTCCTTCTCGGTGCGCACGATCTTCTGGCCGTCGACGGTCATAATCTCAAGGCGACACACAAGCGATCCCTGGAAGCGCACGAAATCCACCTCTTCCGGCGGATTGCCGTAGATCCACTCCTCGTAATCAACGCCGCTGTCATCTTTGTCGCGAATCTTCTTCGGCGGACGTCCCTTGGCATAGATCACCATATCCCGATCCATGCCCACCAGAACCCGGTGATTCTTGATTGCTTCCTGGACCTTCGGCGGCAGAGTCTTCTCGTACGCTTCCGCCTGGTTCAGCGCCTTGAAATCGAAGACCGGAGCCAGCAACACCCGCACCTGCTCGCCCGTCAGCTCGGGCACATATTTGTCGAACTGCAAGGTAATGCTTGAGCCTTTCGCCTCCAGACTCGGCGGAGCGCCACCGGGTGTAACGCTGCCGCCACCGGCGCCGAGTGAAACATGCTGATACCACTTCTCGTGTTTCTTGCCGCCGCCATTGATCTCAATCAGAATCGACTTTTCCCGAACGACGACGTTGGTAATGACGACGCGATCGCCGGGCTTGGCGGCAAATCCATGGAGCATCACCAGCTGAGCCACTTCTTGCTGATTGGGGCTTACCTTGCCGTCCTTGATGTCCAGCCCCCTTTCGCCCATCGGGAGCGGCGTTTTCACAAACACGCGTTCAGCCTGCAAATCGCGCATCACGAGCAGCTTGGTTTGCGGCGTCATCCTATTGGAAGAGTTGGTGGATTTCGAATCATCCGCGGCAATGGTTAGCGGTAGCAGCAAAATGGCCGTCGCGAGGAGGCAGAAACAAGCGCGGTTCATGGAAGACCCCAATTGAGCCAATTATAGTACCCGTTGTCGCGAACGAGCGGGCAGGCTTCAGGATTTGATGCTGGAGAGGCGTTCGACGGCGGGCTCGGCAGGCGCTTGCGTGAGGGGCTGCGGTAGCTTTGTGGCCGGCAAGGTCGAGACCAGGAGAATTCCGATAAGGATGGCGACGGTCCCGGTCGCGGCTCCCTCTACGCCATATAAATCACCAGTCAGCCACTTTGGGCCGTAAGGCTGGGTATAGATCCACAAATTGAAGGAACGGATGCCGCTGACCGGCAACCCGAACAAAATACCTAGAGTGGCGTTCCAGCCGAAGTGAATTCCCCATGGCAGCCACAGCGCCCGGGTGCGAAGGTAGGCGACCGTCAACAGGATTCCGATGAGGAAGGTATTGGCAATGCCCCAGGCCGTGGCTCCCGGATTTAACACGTGCAGGAAGGCGTAGAAAATCGAGAGAAGCACGACTGCCTGCACTGTCCCGATCCCCTTTTCCAGATGTTGAAAGGGAAAACCGCGAAACATCAGTTCTTCCGCCAGCGCACCGACCAGCAGCGTCAAGATGACGGCCACCAGATTCGGTACCAGTTGCCACGTCATGAGAATTTTGTACCGGAAGTGCCCCCACATGTAGATGGGAACAACGGCGATGGCAGGCAATACAAATCCCATCACGATGCCTATGACAAACTGCTTTAGCCAGCCCTTTACGCGAGGCAGCCCTTGCGCGGCGATTCGATGCTCCTCGATGTGGTCGCCGACGGTCAGCAACCAGATGAAGATGCCGAGCAAAAGCACTGCCCACAGCGCGCGGAAAATCAGTTCGCGACGGAAGGGATGATCGCCGGCGGCTTCGGTGGCGATGTTGCCGGCAACCAAAAAGGCAAGGGCCCCCAGGATTACCGCGAACAGGAACGCCCAGACGGGTTTTAGCTTTCCTTTGCCGTCACTGAAGATGCTCATACCTTGGCGACCTGTCGTTGGCTCACGGTGCAAAACCGTAGCCCATCACGGGCGACCCGAAACTCAAGTGGCTGCCCGCCGTGCTCGCGAAGGGCATTCTCGACTCCTTGGCGCGCGCCCTTTTCGATCAAAGCGATCACGCAGCCTCCGCCGCCCGCGCCGCAGACTTTCGCTGCTCGCGCGCCATTGCGCTTGGCAGCCTCTATCAGCATATCAATCAGCGGGGTTGAAATCCCAGGTGCATTGGTGCGCCGGAGAGTCCATTCCTCTTTGATGAGCTTCTCGACCTCATCCCAATGCTCGCTTGCCAGCGCGGAACGCATGGCCTGCGCGATCGCGGCAATCTCATCGAAGTTGCGGACCACACGCTCGTCTCCATTGATGTGCTGCTTGAAAACTTCCCAGTTGTTGATGCCAGACTGCCGCGGCGCTCCGGTATCGAACAATATGAAATGCTGATCCATCTCGTCGAGGTTAACGGGAATGCTCTCCCGCCGCACGCCGTCGGTCTCGAGATGCACCGCGCTAACGCCGCCATACATCGCAGGATAGTAGTCCTGGCAGCCGGTGGGAACACGAATCAGCTGCGCCTCGATATTCTGCGCGATTACACGGATCTGCTCGATGTCGATCTCGCGTCCTGTCAACCGAGCCAACGCGGCACTGGTGGCGATCATCAGCGCCGAGGAGCCCGAAATTCCCGCTCCGGCCGGCGATTCGGAGTGCGTCTCCAGTGTGAAACCGCCGTTCGGCTTGAAGAAACGAATCAGGTACGCCGCCAGCGGGTGAGCGTAGGTTTCTGCCGCCAGCAAGTCGTCCAGCGAAGCGAAGTGTTCCTGGCGCTCCATATCGTGCGATATGAGAACGATCTCGCGGCCAGAGTGAGGCGTGATCTTACAACCCGTCAAGATACCGAGCGCTACGTTGACGCTCACGGCTCCGGGATGAAACAGGTACAGCGGCCAAATATCAATCGTGCCGCCGGCGAGATCGGCGCGGCAGGGCGCGGTTGCGAGGATTTCATCTCCGCGCAATTCGGATATGAATTGTGAAAACGATAGCATCCGTGTGGAACACTCATTGTAGCGCGGCCTCGAGCTTCCGCCCTCGGCACTCTACAGATCGTGATAGCTGATCAGCTCAACCCTTTGCCGGCGCAATAGCTCTTTCGCCTCCTTCGACGTCAGCACTGCCAGCTCCTGCTCGCGCGACTGGCGCAAGCGAGTTTGCACGCTGTCGAGATCAGAGTCGTTGTAACCGGGATGACAAACGAACTCCCAGGTTCCTTCCGGCATGCTTTCGATAATCGCGGTGAAGAGCGGCAGGTCGAGAACACCGGTGACCAGCACACCCAGCGATCCATCGGTGGTGCGAAGGCCGTGCGCTTCGACTTCCTGGCGAAAGTTCGCGGCGAAGCGGCGGAGCACATTCAGTTGCGCGAAGCGTTTCCAGAGGCGCCGAGTGCGTAACACGCTGGTCCAGGGAAGTGGCCAGACCTGGCCAAATGGATTGCGTACAGCTCGAACCTTCCGCGCGCTGGCGGCACGCAGGAGAGGACGCAACACCGCCGGGAACATGTGGGCGTGCTTATGAGTATCGAAGTGTGAAAGCTCGACGCCCGCCGCTTGAATGCGCTCGATCTGCGCCGCTGCTTCTGCCTCAATTTCCGATGGATTCAGTTTGTTGCGAAACGAGGCAGCTACAAAGTCGTTCAGGCTGTCACGGAATCGAGGGCGGCCGTTAGAAGCATTACGCTGCAGCAAAGTCGCAACCCGGTACGCCGGCAACAGCGGCTCGCCGTCAACCAACACAACGTGGCAACCGACGCTGAGATGTCCTCCTGCTCGGGCGGACGAGATCGTCTTCTCCGCCGCGTCGTCAAACGCGTGCGAATTCGCCATGAGCGTGGTTGACGTGACAACGCCGCGCTCCTGAGCTTCGAAAATGGCCCGATTGACTCCCCGCGTCAGACCAAAGTCGTCAGCATTGATGATCAATCGCCGCACGGCTTCAGTGTAGCAAGCGAGGTGTGGCGGAAGTGTGGAGACTCCGCCAGCCGAAGCGGCCACGAATTTAGCGCTACGCGCTTCTCAAAGCTGTTGCTTTCCCCTCGCCCTCACCCAGATATGTTTTGATCTTCTCGATCAGCGCAGGAAACATGCGCTCCTTTGGAAGGCAGGCATTGACGTCTTTGCCGCCGTCGATGTGTCCGTAACCGGTAACGATGATGACGGGAACATCGGGACGGCTGCTGTGAATCTTGCGCGCCAGTTCCAGACCGTTCATGCCTTCCATGCGGAAATCCGTGACCAGAATGTCAAACTTCTCGCGCTGGAATTTTTCCAGCGCATCGTGGGCGCTGTAGGCGCTAACGGCGCGGTAACCCTGGGTCTCGAGAATTTCGCAACTCAAGCGGGCCAGAACTTCGTGATCGTCGACAAACAAGATTGCTTTCATGGGGCACCCTTTCCGAGGCAGCCACACCCCGGGCTAGGTGATTGGTTTCATTAATCTCGAGAAAAGATGCCTATGGCCGTAGAAGTAAAATGCCATTTCGTAGAGAAGCTGGGAAGAATTCCCTGCCCTCGCGTAAGTTCATGATTTAGAAGTGGGTTTGTGCTTCTTGAGCACTACGGCAAAGTGGCTTTCGTGAGCTTCAGATCGGCAAACGGCGTCCATTTGCCATCTTTGCCCTTCTGCTCCATCAGCCATTGCCACGTGCCGCTCTCCGAATTCCAGCGAAACGTCGTGTGGAACGGGCCATCAGGATACTCAAAGACGAACTTGATCTGATTTCCTTCTTGCCAACCCCATCCCAAAGTTTCCGAAAAGCGCGCACCGTAGATGTCCATCAGGTGCAGGACGTACTTTTCGCTGATAGGATCGTATCCGAGAAACCAGGTGGCCTCGTAAGGGCGCTCCGTTTTCGGCGCGGTCGGGGCCGTGATTTCGTGGATTCGAAGAAACTGGTGGTTCAATACCCACTCGGCCTGAATTTCGTGGTGAGCCTCGTGTCCCATCACTTGCCCTTCAACCTTCCATGTGCCGGACAAGTGATCCACCAGGCTGTCCTGCCATGGGGCTGGCGATTGGGCAACGGCAGATCCGCCGACTAAGACGACAAGCAACAGCACAACCAACGATGGACTTCGCATCGACGGAAGTTCTCGATGGCTGAAGATTCGGACCCGATCGCCTAACGCCGCTTCTTCGCTGGCTTCTTAGGCGAAGCCTTCTTCGCCGGCGGCGCTTTTTTCACCGCTTTTTTCTTCGCAGGAGCTTTCGCGACTGATTTCTTCTTCGCAGGCGTCTTCGCGGGCCCCGTGGGCGCGGCTTTCTTCGTTGGCGTCGCAGGAGCGGCATTCTTCGCCGGCGGCGGAGGAGCCACGGCCTTCTTGGCGGCTGCTTCCTTGACAGGATGCTTCGGCGCTGCCGCAGGCTTGGCTTCCTGAGCTACCGGCGCTGCGACAGGCGGAGCTGCCGGCGCTGGAACTGCCGCGGGAGCACCTTTCGGTTTGCGCCCACGCTTGCCTGGAGTTGGTTGCTCTCCTGGAGCTGGCGCAGCTGCTGCTTTTCCGCGACCGCGCTTAGGCGGCGGGGGTGGTGGCGGAGGCGGCGGCTCGTACGGCCGCAGGAAATTCATGATCTCGGTATGCGATCGCAGCTTGCCATCCATCAGCAGCAAGAACGCCTTGTCCGTGATCTGCTGATACTCCGGCAACTGCGGCGTAATGCGAAGCTCCGCCATCTCCGGGAACGGCAATTTCTCCTTCACCTGCCGCCATTTGGTGAAGAAGTTCTTGAGCTTGTTGTCAACCGCCTGCTGCCTGGTGGTGAGGCTGAGGAAGAGAATATTCTCCGGCGTGGCCTGCGTCAGAATTTTCCACGCACCCGATGGCACGTTCGCATCCTTGCCGCTCAGCTTCTTGGCCAGATCATGAGCCCCGCTCTCCAGATGCTTCCACTTGTCCACAAAATCGCGGCGCGGGATCATACGCTGGATTTCTGAGGTATCCTTGTCGCTCATTTTGCGAGTCAGGAAGTACATCGCGATGGGGCCGGTTTCTACCAAATAGCCCAGTCCATTCATCACCTGGCGAGTCTTCACCACCTGACCCAGATCACCGGAATCGATCTTGGCCATCGTCCAATGCGGGTGCAGGATCTTGAGCCAGCCTTCTTTTTCCAGCGCGCGCATGATATTCAGCGGATCGTCTTCGTGAGCTAGTTGCTCCAGCTCGTATCCGATCATGCGACGGCTAACGTACTCGATGTAATTACCCTCTTTCGCCGAGTCGTACCGCGCCTGAGTACGCTCCTCCAAAGGCCAGTGAAAGCGCCCGCTAAGGCGTGTGGCGCGGATCAGCCGGACCGGCTCCTCAAAGAAGGCGTAATTGTGAAGAACGCGCAGCACCTTGGCTTCGATGTCGGCGACGCCGTTGAACGGATCGAGTAACAAACCGCGGGAGCCCGGGTTCAGCGACAAGGCCATGGCGTTCACGGTAAAGTCGCGCCGCCGCAAATCCTCGTTAATGGTGGCAGGAGTAATGGCCGGAGGCTTGCCGGGCTTGTCGTAGGCCTCCGCGCGCGTCATGTTCAGCTCAGCGCGGACGTTGCCGGGCATCAGAAGCTGGAGGGTCCGCAGATCCTCGTCGACACCCTGGATCGAAATGCCGGCTTTCTCCAAGTCTTTCTGCAGCTTGAGAGGGTTGCCCTGGATGCTGAGGTCGATGTCGCGGATCGGAAAACCGGTGACCAGATCGCGGATCGTGCCGCCGGTGAGGTAGAGGTTCAGCCCGGCGTTTCGGGCTATTTCCTGGACCAGATTCACACCACCCTGCTGGTCCGGGGTGAGCCGGGTCTCCATGCTATAGATGTAGTCAGCCATCCTAAGTTTATGACTCTAAAAGGAAAAATCAACGAACCAGACCAGGCGAGAATGGATGCCCGACCGCTGAATTGGCTTGCTGCCCTCCGCCCGGAGTGGGAGCGCTGTGCATAATTGAAAACACGAAACAATTCTAGAACAATGCGCAAGCTTCTCTCAGAACAGCACTTACAGTTGGCATGCACATCGGGCGCTGCACAGCGAACAATAGCACAAGGTTGGCATTTTGGCTACCGAGTAGGTTAGAACGCCACATTTCAGGGCAAAAGTGCGACAATTTAGGCTGCGCGCCAGGACCTCGCCTAGCTTATGGCCACAACGCACAAGAAAGTCGTCATTCGCAAGATGGATCGCGACAGCGTGAACGGCCACGTGAAGGCCGCGTTCATCGCTGACGGTAAAGTCGAGCTGATGAACACGTCCGGCAACGTTGTGACCATTGATCTGCGCGACGTGAAAGGCGTTTATTTTGTGCGCGAGTTTGGCGACTCGGAGTCGCTGACCCGCAAGACGTTTCCCTCGCGGCCCCGGATTGAGGGCTTATGGGTGCGCCTACGCTTCCGCGATAACGAAGTGATTGAAGGCATGATGCCCAACGATCTTCTGCAGGAAGGCAGCGATGGCTTCTCCATCCTGCCTCCAGATCCCGGCGGCAACACGCAGCGGATTTTTGTACCGCGCTCCGCGTTGGCCCATATAACTGTCTTGGCAGTCATCGGGGAGAAGAAAGCTGGCCGGCGCGGACGGCGTCCGGAGGACACGCTCCAGGTTCCCATGTTCACTTAGCCACTAACTCTAGACCCGCAAGCCTGAGCGGCTTCAGCCATCATGAAACTTTCCGAAATCGCGTCCGCCCTGGACGCCATGCTTGAAAACGCGGACCCTGACACCGAGATTACCGGAGTTGCCGGAATCGAGGAGGCTGGCGCCGGACAGATCACCTTTGTTGCCAACCAAAAGTACGCTGCCGCGGCCAAGAGCACTTCTGCTGCAGCGGTTATTGTTTCCAGCTCTTTCCCTGCAATTCCGACCGGCATGTTGCGCAGCCAGAACCCGTATCTCGCTTTTGCGCGGGCGATCAATCTCTTCTACGAGCAGCCTCGATACGAGCCAATGGTGCACCCCACCGCGGTGATTGCACCGACCGCGAAAATTGGCGCGAATGCCCATATTGCCGCATATGTTGTGATCGATGAGGATGTTGAAATCGGCGACGATGCAGTTCTTCTGCCGCATGTCGTGATCTATCGCGGATGCAGAATCGGCAACCGATTTCTCGCCCACGCCCACGCGGTCGTGCGCGAGTATTGCCGTTTGGGTGACGATGTGATCCTGCAAAATGGCGTTATCGTCGGCAGCGACGGTTTTGGCTTCGCGCGCGATGGCGAGCAACACTGGGAGAAGATCACGCAGTCGGGACCGGCGGTGTTGGAAGATGGAGTAGAGGTGCAGGCGAATTCGTGCATCGATCGCGCCAGCGTTGGAGAGACGCGCATCGGGCGCGGCGTCAAGATCGACAACCTCGTGCAGGTGGGACATGGATCGTCGGTCGGCGAAGGAACATTGCTCTGCGCGCAGGTAGGGCTCGCCGGATCGACCGCCGTCGGCAAGAACGTGATTCTGGCCGGCCAGGTGGGCGTTGCCGGGCACTGTAGGATTGGCGATGGCGTCGTCGTAACTGCGCAGAGCGGGACCCATGGCGACATTCCGCCAGGATCCATGGTGAGCGGCTCGCCGGCTTTTGATCACAAACAATGGTTGCGCGCCGTCGGCATCTTCAATAGGCTGCCAGAGTTGGCTAAAGCCCTCCGGAGCGTTTCAGCCGAGCGGCCCGAACGCGACAAGACGGCAAAGAAAGAGCCGTAGGTTGGACGTCGGTTGGCACTGATTCGAAAGAAATCGCCTACGTTTCTGTCAAATCATGTGACCTAGGCAACCCAGACTGCTTCTAACTATTTAATGAACGAAGACGTGTCTAACACAGGGCTCCAGACGGCTCTCGGGCCTCAACCTGTGCCGCCGGGCCCGATCCGTGTTTTGCTCCTCGACGATCGCGAGGAGAACCTGGTCTTGCGCTCGGCCATTCTGCGGCAGAAGGGCTACCGCGTCGTAACCTCCAGTTCCATCGAGGAGGCGGAGTCCAAACTCGCCAACATCGACATCGCTGTTCTTGACTATCATCTTGGCGCTGGCAAGTTCGGCACTGATGTCGCCGCGTCGCTGCGCCGCAAACGTCCTCAGGTGCCGATCATCATTCTCTCCGCGACCCTGGAGCGAAGGTTCGGCGGCATTGCCGATATGCACCTGCTGAAGGGATACAGTTCCGTCGATGACCTGGTGAACGCGCTGCGGTCCTTCGAAGCCAAGAAGCGCGGCCGTCCGGTGGTGGTCGATGCGCGCGATTTTTACTATTCGCGCATCTCGATGGCCATGGGCGACGACATCGTGCTGGAGATCCTGGATCGCGAGGGCAATTGGCAGTTCGTAAATGATTACTTCGCGGCGATGAATGGTCATAAGCGCACCTGGTTCGCCGGCAAGAATCTCTTCGAGCACTTCCCTCAACTGGGCGACGAATGGCGGGAAATTGTCCGCACAGTCTCCGACACGCGTGAAACTTATATCGACCGGCGCGGATTCCACGGCGCTTCGCATCTGCCGGAGAAAAGTTCTCACTGGACCTGGAATGTGCTGATCTTCCCAATCAAGCTGCACGACGATCGCGACGGCGCGGTGTTGACAGCGCGATTGATCGAGAAGAAGTAGACGTCCGCTGCCGGTTTAACGCAGAGAAGCCACAAACATCAGAATCTGACAATTGTCGACGTACATGACAGTTGTGGCACATATGGCAGGTTTTCCATTTATGACAAGTTGCGGATATTATGACACCGCACCACGACCTGTCACCTGCGCTCCGGCGGCAACGAGCTGGCAATCGTGTCCACGACAGTTTTCATCAGCGCGTCGCGATCACTGAAATCGTGGGGATCGATCGGCGGATGAAAAACCACCGTCGCCGTTCCAGGTCTTAAAGCAAAACGCGTCTTTGGCCAGCTCTCGAACGTTCCCAGGATAGTTACGGGCACGACGGGTACGCCGGAATCCATTGCCAGATAGAACGGTCCTTTCTTGAACGGAAGCAATCGCCCATCGCCGGTTCGCGTGCCTTCGGGATAAATCAGCATGTGAAGTCCCTTGCGCAGAACCTTGATCGCTGCCTGAACGCTCTCGATTGCCGCCTCATGGTCACCGCGATCGACCGGAACAAGCTCGGCAAGCCTCATACCGGTCCCAAGAACCGGAACCCGAAAAACCTCCTTCTTCACGAGCACCGAAGTGCGGCCGGGTATCACCGGAATCAGCACCGGCGGATCAAGATTCGAAGCGTGATTCGACATGAAGATGTAGTTGCTGCCCGCTTGCAGATGTTCAAGGCCGCGAACTTCGATCTTGACGCCGATCAGCAGCACGCCCCACCGTGTCAGGCGTGTTGCTATGTAGTAGAGGGGGCCGACATTGCCGGTTACCGCTGCGTAGATGACGAGAGGTGGACCAACTATGAGGATGGATATGCCCCAGAAGCTCAGCAGGGCAATGGCCCGGATCAATGAGCGCTCTCCAACTCGTCGTCGCCATGAATCCAAGCCGTGCGATGTTTTCGTTGTTCGGGCGTGACGCGCGGGACGTCCTGCAATTCGTACGATTCCTCCTGACGAGAACCGAGCCGCAATTCCACTTCGCGCTTCCCACGCCGGTTTTCCAGTTGCAGACGAACCGTGGTTCCTGGCGGCAAGCGAGATAACTCGTCGTCCAACTGCGCATCCGTCGGCTTGCCGTTGATCGCCGTCACTCGATCTCCGACGCGAACTCCCAGCCGCTGCGCATCGCTGTTTACATCAACCTGGACGACCTCCGGCAGCGCTCCGAGATTGGTGCTGGTGGTAAAACCGGCAGTCGCAAACTGCGTGACATTCACGACAACGTGGAGTCCCGCAAATTGGAAAAACTCGTCGTACGGAAGCTCCTTCACACCAGCAACATAGTCACGGAAAAAGGAACTGAAGCTCTGGCCAGTGATTGCCTCCGCGGCCTCTTCGACGCCGGCGGAGTCGGGGAAATAGCGGTGCTGCTGCGCGTAATGCAGGTTCATCCAGTGGAACAGGTCGCGCAGCGATTTGCTGTCATTGGTCAACTGGCGAATTCGCAGATCGAGCAGGATTCCCAGCAACTCTCCCTTGTTGTAGTAGCTGATGCTGCGCTCCCGCGAGCGATAAAACGCGATGCCCTCAAACCATGCGTCCAGGCTGGATTCTTCGACGGACTGCCACTGCCGTGCGGGCCGGCGTTGCAACTCGGTAATCTCCTCCGATACTGCGCGCAAATACTGGCTTTCATCGATCAGCCCTGACCGTGCCAGCAGCATATCTCCAACCGTGCTGGTGACCCCTTCACTGAACCACAGCACACGCGTATCCATTTCATGTTGATAGTCGATGGGCTCGAGCGACTGGGGCCGAATGCGCTTCACGTTCCACAGGTGAAAAAACTCGTGCGAACTAACCCTGGCGACGGGCGCTAAGTTGGCGCGGAGACGGTCGGCGTTGAGCTCGATAGCTGTGCCGTAAGCATGCTCCATACCCCCCCCGCCGGGACCGCGCGGAAAATGATACAGGAACGTGTACTCGTCATAGGGCCGATCCTGCATCCAGTCGACCGCGGCATGGGTGATAGCCGCCAACGTTTTGTCCAGCTGGTCCATTTCGTAATCGGCAGGATTTCCATCTACCACAATGTGGTAGGTCGCCCCATCCTGTTGAAAGCTGGATTGCTGGAAAGTGCCGACTGCTACCGGGCTATCCACAAGTTCGTTGTAATTATGCGCAATTCCCACTGCCTGATCGACTTTTCCTGGCGCAGCTGCGCCCAGAACATGCAGGTCCCTCATCTCCCACGTTGTGGGAGTATCCAGCAGACGGATACTCATCGACTGCGATCGCAAAGCGGACGAGTACATCAGCACCATGGCCCAGTTGAAGAATCCGTGATCGGCATCCAGCGCACTTCCGAACGGCCCAGGAACATCGACATGAACGTCGTAGCTAACCACAACACAGCCGGGAGGCGCGGTGATCTCCCACTCGCTGGTTTTGGTCTTCAGCACCATCGCCTCGGCGCCCGAGGCGTCGTGCGCCTGAACGTTCTCAACATTGGCAGCAAAGTCGCGGACCTGATAAGTAGCATTCCAGACCGGCATATCGAGCGTGCGAACGCCACTGCCGTCGCGCAGGCGAATGCTGACATGAGCCAGATGCCGGCCAGGATCAGCCAGCGAAACAAAGTATTCAGTTGGCTCGGCCTGGGCGCTAGCAGGGGAAGAACAACTGACCGAAGTCGCAGACCACACTGGAATGGTAAGAGCGAATGCGAGACCAACAGTGAAGCACGCGATGATTGCGGTGCGGAAGCGATTCACGCGGTGGTTGCAACCTCATGCAAAGTTTGAAGTCTTGCCGGCAGCTTCTCATAAATTCCCCCGAAGCCGCCATTGGATAGGATTGCGACCACATCACCGGCACGAAGCTCGGGCGAGATCGCCTCAACGATTGCATCGGCATTGCTGAGAAGCCGCGCCGGCCTCCCCGCCGCATTCAAATCAGCGACAACGCCTTTGGGATCCAGTCGCTCGTCCTCAGGAATGGCTTCTGACTTGAAAACATCAGCCAGCACCACCGCATCCGCGTTCGATAAACTCTGCGCCAGTTCATGTTGAAAGACTTTGCGTCTTAAGGTGTTGGACCGCGGCTCGAGAATCGCCCACAAGCGACGCCCGTTATAGCGCGCGCGCACGGCTTTCAGCGTTGCTGCAATCGCGGTCGGGTGATGAGCAAAGTCGTCGATGATCGTGATGCCGTGCACTTCGGCCTTCACCTCAAGCCGGCGCTTCACGCTGCGAAATTCCCGTAAGGCTTTGGCGATTACATCCGCCGGGATCCCATAATTGGCGGCCAAGGCCGCAGCTGCTGTCGCGTTGAGAACGTTGTATTCGCCGGCGAGGGAGAATTCGAAGTCACTCCACGGTCGGCCATTGTGACGCACCGTCCAGCGTGTAGCAGCCGGACTGTATTGAATGTCGGTGATTCTCCAATGAGAGTTTTCGGCGAAGCCATAGCGCTCGACGCGGCAAAAAGCGCGACTGGCGCACTCGTCAACGTTGGGATGTCCATCCCATGCAATCAGCAATCCGCGATTGGGAATCAGGTTGACCAGCCGCTTGAATGCAGTCTTCACCTCATCCAGATTCTTATAAATGTCGGCGTGATCGAACTCTACAGAAGTGAGGATCACGGCGTCGGGAAAATAGTGCAGGAACTTCGGACCTTTGTCGAAGAAGGCCGTGTCGTATTCGTCGCCCTCGAGGATGAATTCGGAGCCCGGTCCCAATCCAAAAGAGCTGCCCAGATTCTCAGGAATCCCGCCGATCAGGAAACTCGGAGAGCGTCCGGCGCAGTAGAAGATCCAAGCCAGCATGGAAGACGTCGTCGTCTTGCCATGTGTCCCCGCGACAACTAAACGCTGCTTGTCCTGCAAGAATTCGTCATGCACAACTTGCGACATTGACTGGAAAGGAATTCGCTGGTCCAGCACAACTTCCAACTCGACGTTGCCGCGCGAGATGGCGTTGCCAACAATCACCAGATCAGGCCGTGGCTGAAGACTGGCCTCGTTGAACGGCTGGCTAACCGGAATGCCGAGCGATGCCAGGAAGTCCGACATTGGGGGATATGCCGCATTGTCAGACCCAGTAACACGAAAGCCGCGCTGCTGCAGCATTCCTGCCAGCGATGCCATCGCGGTACCACAGATCCCGATCAGGTGAACGTGTTTCTGGCTCATTTGGTGAGCAATGCTCTTTCGCCCCGCTCGTGCGCTTGACCGCAACCGCGGCCACACTTCGCTTACGAGTCGAATAAAACTACCCGCGCGCCTGAACTCCCGCAGTTGTGCGGCTGGCCGCCCTTTCGCAATGCAACGCCACTGTCTTCCCTACGGAGAGCTTAGCGCGGACGCCGAACGGCAGCGTGATGCTGCCACTCGACACATGCCCCGACTTCAATCCAAACGCTATCGGGAGTTGCAGCTCCGCCAGAATCCGCATCACGACCTTCTGCAGCGTGTAATCGAGCGCGCCGGGCTCACCGCAATCGATCATCTCGCCGAAGACGATTCCCCGCACGCCTTCAAACTTGCCTGCCAGCTTCAACTGCATCAGCATACGATCGATGCGATAAGGGCGTTCGGCGCGATCTTCGATAAACAAAATTGTTCCGTGAGTTCGGATTTCATATTGCGTTCCCAGCGAGGCGCACAGCAACGACAAACAACCACCATAAAGGATGCCCTCTGCGATCCCTTCCGACAGAGGCTCTACTTCCTCAGCGCTGAATTCTCGCTCATAAGCATCGCCTGACGACAATGCTGTGATCCAACTCGACTCATCGAAACAGCCGGGGCGCGCAAGATCGCCAGCGACCATCGGGCCATGAAACGTTACTAAATGAGCAGCGTCGCAGAAGTAGGTCAGCAGCGTGGTCACATCGCTACAGCCGACAAAAATCTTCGGATTGGTGCGGATCAGATCAAGATCCAAGTGCGGCAGCAGGTAATTGCAGCCGTAGCCACCACGCGCGCAAAGAATCGCTTTGATCTCGGGTCGAGCGAACATCTCATGCAACTCGTGCACGCGGCGCTGAACCGATCCCGCAAAATAGAGTTCGCGCTGGAAAATTGTCGGAAGATAAAACGGCTGATATCCCAGGCGCAACAGCTCGGCGCAACCAGCTTCCAGATCGTCACGACGAAAACCGCTGGACGGCGCAATGATGCCTACCGTATCGCCGGGCTGCAGTGCAGCCGGACGAGTGCGCTCGGATTGGTCAGATGATGCCATGCAGACCGCTTATCTTAAATGAAAAACTCCCCGCGACAGAGCAGCGCAGCGGGCCCTGTGAGAAAAACTTCGTCTGCCCATTCCACGGTCTGGGCACCTCCGAGCGCGCGCACCTGCACGGGCGACGTCGCCTTGCCGGCGTGTATCGCTGCAACTGCAGCGGCACAGGAACCGGTGCCCGACGACATGGTTTCCCCCACACCGCGCTCGCAGAATCGAACCTCGATCTCGCTCGGGCTCAAGATTTTCACGAACTCGACGTTCATTCCGTACTCGAAGTCGTGATGATTGGAGATCTGCTCGGCGACGGCCTGCCAACCCAGCTCGAACTCTGGAACGAAGACTACGTAATGGGGATTGCCCATCGAAACGGGCGTACCCGCAACTTCCCCATAAGTGAATTTGATCGAGAATTCGTCGCCGACTTCGGGAGCGCCCATGGAGCTGCGAAACTCGAATGTGTTTTCACTGCGCGCTTTCAATTCACAGGTTTTCAGTCCGGCTCCGGTGCGAATCACAACGGAGTTGCGCTGATTCTCCGCGCAATACCAGGCGGCGACGCAGCGCGTCCCGTTGCCCGAAATTTCCGCCTCGGAACCGTCGGCATTCAAAAGACGCACCCGCAGGTCGGCATCGTTGGCTGGCAAGACCCATTCGACACCGTCAGCGCCGACGCCGTTGTGCCGATCACTGATGCGACGCGTAAACGCGAAGATGTCGCTGGGCGCGTGAGCAAAGTCGATTATCAGGAAGTCATTGCCGCAGGCAGTCGCCTTTACAAAAGGAATGCTGGCCATATTGGGGTCGCGCTGGCCGGATTGTAGCAAACGCACAAGCCGCCCGATATTGACTCCGCGAGTGCGGCTGACGAGAACGTCGCACCCTATCTCGGTTTGTATATCGTGCAGGTCGCTTGGCCGGGCGCGGTGATCGACACCTCTTCCTGCAACTCATCACGATGCTGTCGCGTCGCTACCCAAACCGCGTCGCCTTTGCAGGCGACGATGTAGTCGGCGCGATGCGCGGGATCGAGCAACGCCCACTCCCAGTCCGGATGCTCGGCCTCCGAGATTACGTGATGGAGCGGGATGCCCGCTAATCGCAGAGCTCCGGCATGTTCTGCTTCGTACATCAGCAAGGTAGAGGAAGGTGGAATCTGCGCCAGCACGCTCGCCAGACCCTGCTCCAAAGCTTGGCGATCGCGAGAGTTCACCACCGCTTCGCGCAGAGTGATGGGCGACTCCGCATACACGGATACGTAGCTGGCAACGACCAGCACGATCGCAACGCTCCAGGCGATGCTTCGCTTCAGTCCAGCAGGAATCTTCGTAGCAAGAGAGTAAGCCGCAATCGCAGGGAAAACCGCGAAGACCGGCAGCAGCTCAAGTCCATACCGCACGTTGTAGTAGGAGAATGGATACCAGACGGGAATGTAAATTGGCACACTCCCATATGCGATCGACAAGGTATAGAACGCCAATGGCAGCCAAAGCAGCAAGAGCATCGAGTAGCGCCGGAATTGCCAGACGGCGAGAGCGGTGCCCACCAAAGCTAATGCCACAAGGATCCGGCCCCAGAGTGCGCTTCCTACGTTGAGTTGGGCCGCCTTCAGGAAGTAGAGCGCGGCGGTGCGCACGTGATCGTGCCCAGGATACGGTGGCGCGCCGTGCGCCGTGCTGCTCAAGGCGATCGCCTTCGCTGAATAAGGGCCATTCACGAAATCGAGGGCGTTGCCCGATATTGCCCAGGTGTAGATCAGCCAGTAGACGGGAACCAGCGCGTTGAGGAGCACCACCTCGAGAAAGGATTTGGTTGCCGAGCGACGCAGGCGCACGTCGTCGATGCGCCGGCGCCAGCTAAGGAATGCCCAAGTTAGAATCGCGCCGAGAATGCAAGCTGCGAACCAGCCATCGTAACGGGTGAGCGCGCCTCCGGCCATGGTGATGCCGCAATATTCGAGCGCGCGGCGTGGCTTCAGACGAGCCGGCTGAATTGCAGAGTGTGGGTCCAAAGGAAGCGTGGCGCGGAGAAACTCGTCGAGGTAGACCAGTGACCAGATGAAGAATGCCAGGAAGATCGGCTCATTCATCGCCGTGGTTTGCATGTAGAGCAGATTGGGATTCAGCGCATAGATGCCTCCGGCAACGTAGGCCGCGACATAGCCGGCACGCGCGACGACCAGCCGAAAGATGCCGAGCGTTCCCAGAACAAAGGCCACCATGCCAGGTATCGCACCGGCAATGCCGCTCCGCCAGAGTGCGTTGACCCAGACGAACGGCAGCATGGCAATGTGTTGGAGCGGCAGCCACACCGTTCCTAGTTGACCGTAAGACGCGATCGGATGGCGATTATCGACGACCCGACGCGCGATGTTCAGGTGGGCAACGGCGTCGCCGTAAAGCAGGATTTGCTGATGCGCGTAATAGAAAAGCAGTGCCGCGATCGAGAGCGCGGCGACGACCATGGTCAGGCGCGCTTCATTGCGCTGCTCCTGGTAGCGGTCGTGAACGTGAGGATCGGCGCGCGGCACAGAAGCTCCTCGCCCCTCAGTCGAGATGCGTCAGCTCGCGGAAGATGTTGAAGCGCTCGTCGATTTCCTTGCGCGAGAGCGATTGCAGACGCTCTGTTCCAAAGCGCTCGACGGCGAACGATCCCATCACGCTGCCATAGAACATGGCGTGTTTCAACACGCGACGATTGATCTCGCCCTGCGATGCGACATATCCCATGAAGCCGCCGGCGAAGCTGTCGCCGGCCCCGGTTGGATCCCGGACTTCTTCGATCGGCATGGCGGGCGCGCGGAAGGGATGATGACCGCCGGCGAATTCGCCGTCGCGGAAGAAGATGGTCGCGCCATATTCGCCATGCTTGACTACGAGCGCGCGCGGGCCCATCTCCATCACCTTGTGAGCCGCTCGCGGCAGGCTGCTGTCTGCAGCCAGCATCTTGACCTCGCCGTCGTTGATCAGCAGCACATCGACGCGCTTCAACATCTTGTCGAGGTTGGCACGATGACCGGTGATCCAGTAGTTCATGGTGTCGCCGCCAACGAGTTGCACATTCTGCATGGCATCGCGAACGCGGGTTTGTAAGGCAGGATCGATATTGGCGAGAAATAGAAAATCCGAGTCGTTGTACTCAGCGGGAATCGAAGGCTGAAACGTCTCGAAGACATTGAGTTCGGTGTTGAGCGTCTTCGCCTCGTTGACATTGTCGCCGTACTCGCCGGTCCAGTGGAAGGTCTTCCCTTTCGCGTGCTGGATGCCCCGAGTGTCGACTCCGCGCTTCGTCATCACAGCTTCGTTCTCCGGCGTGAAGTCCTCACCCACGATCGCGACGACGCGCACTTCCGTGAAGTAGCTGGCGGAGAGCGAAAAGTAAGTCGCGGCGCCGCCCAAAATCTTCTGGCGCTCGCCGTATGGAGTTTTCAGCGTGTCGAATGCAACCGAGCCAACGACAAGAATGGACAAGAGCTATGATCCCGCTTTCTGTTCGGAGTCGAAGTATTTGCCTACCAGCAAATGCAGGCGTTCGAGGGTGGGCGCCGGCACGGCACTCTTTTGCGTGATGATGGCATTTTTCAGCGCCGATCCGCATTTGCAGCTGCGCGTCGTTGGCATTGCGGCTACGGCTTCGCGCACCACACTGCAGGCGTGCTCGGCGTTCTTGAGAAGTACACCAACGATCTGATCGACACTGACATGATCGTGTTCCTCGTGCCAGCAATCGTAGTCGGTAACCATCGCGACCGTCGCGTAGCAGAGCTCGGCCTCGCGGGCCAGCCGCGCCTCGGTGAGATTGGTCATACCGATCACGTCGAGTCCCCAGCTGCGATAGAGATTGGATTCGGCCTTGGTGGAAAACTGCGGGCCTTCCATATTCAGATAGGTGCCGCGCGGCTTGACGTTCACGCCGGCGCGACTGCAGGCGTCGACCGCAACTTTCGCCAGATCGGCGCAGATGGGCTCGCCAAAACCAACGTGGACTACCAAGCCTTCGCCGAAGAAGGTATCGACGCGATGGCGAGTGCGATCGATGAACTGATCGGGAACGACAAAATCCAGCGGATGATGTTCTTCTTTCAGAGAGCCGACAGCAGACAGCGACAGGACGCGCTCGACACCAAGCTGCTTGAAGCCGTGAATGTTGGCGCGATAGTTGATCTCGGTGGGCATGAAGCGATGGCCGCGTCCATGGCGCGACAGGAAGGCGACCTTACGGCCTTCCAGCGTGCCCAGCACGTATGGATCAGAAGGCATGCCGAACGGGGTTTGCAGCGACACTTCCTGAATGTCGCCGAAACCCGGCATGGAGTAGAGGCCACTGCCGCCGATGATACCGATCTCCGCCTGTTGCAACGGATGCTCCTGAGATGAGATGTGCAAATTCACGATTATACAAGGTGGGTAGAGCCAGCTTTCAGGCTGACGTCGAATGCCTGTTTACCGCAAAGCTGAACTGCGTTGATCATTGAAGAATGATCAACGCAGTTCAGGATTAAGTTATCGCCGCGACGCGGCGCTATTCCCCACCCAATATCTGGAAGAAGCGGATGATCGACTCGATGCCGCGATGGAAGTTGGGAATGTGAAACTTCTCGTTGGGCGCGTGCAGATTGTCGTCCGGCAGGCCCATGCCCATCATGATGCTGGGGACATTCAGATCCTTATCGAACTGAGTGACGATCGGAATGGAGCCGCCGGAGCGGATGTACACCGTGTCCTTCTTGAAGATCTCGTGCATCGCTTCGACCGCGGCGCGCGCGTAAGGATTGTCGGTATTGACCACGCAGGCCGGCCCTTTGCTGTGAATCTTGATGCTGGTCTTGATGCCTTTCGGCGTGATCTTCTTCACGTAATCGCTGTACTTCTTGAAGATGTCGTCGGCATCCTGATCGGGAACCAGGCGCATAGAAACTTTCGCTGAGGCGCGCGCGGGAATCACGGTCTTCGCGCCGGGAGCGATGAAGCCTCCGACGATGCCGTGTACTTCCAGCGTCGGCCGCGCCCAGGTGCGATAAATCACCGAATATCCGGGCTCGCCGGTGAGGACATCCGAGCCGACCTCCGCCTTGCGATAATCCTCTTCGTTGAACGGCAGGCTCTCCCAGGCTTTCAGTTCGTCGTCGGTCGGCTTCTGGACTGCGTCGTAGAAGCCGGGGATCAGGACCTTACCATTTTCGTCCTTCAGCTTGCTGATGATTTCGATCAGCCCGAAAATGGCGTTGGGAGCGGCTCCGCCGTAAACGCCGGAGTGCAGGTCGACCTTCGCGCCTTGGGCTTCGATCTCGGTATAGACGAGGCCGCGCAGGCCGACGCACAGCGTGGGAAGATCGGGAGCAAACAGCTCGGTGTCGGTGACCAGCGCGAAGTCGCATTTCAGCTTGCCGTTGTTGGCGTTCTTTTTGACGTACTCCTCGATGCTCTCGCCGCCGACTTCTTCTTCGCCTTCGAAGAGCACGCGCACATTGATCGGCAACTTGCCGCCGCCAGACTTGAAGAGCGACTCGAAGGCCTTGACCTGCATCCAGAGCTGGCCCTTGTCATCGACCGCGCCGCGCGCGTAGATGTTGTTGTCGCGCTCGGCAGGCATGGTCCAATTCTGCTTCACCGCCTGCTCTTCGGGCTTAACGACATAAGCGTCCTTGTCGACAAACGGCGGCGACTTCCACTCGTCCAGCGGCTCAGCCGGCTGGACATCGAAGTGCGCATAACACAGCGCCGTCGGCTTGCCGGCAGCGTGCAGCCAGTCGGCGTAGACCAGCGGATGCCCCTGAGTGGGGATGATCTCGACATTCTCAAAGCCGATGCGCTTGAGATCGGCGGCGACCACCTCGGCCGCCCTGCGGACATCGTCTTTGCGATCGGGATCGGTCGAAACGCTGGGAATGCGGAGTAGAGCTTTCAGCTCATCGAGGAAGCGCTGCTTATTATCGCGGGCGTAGGAAATGGCTGAGGAAACGGCTGCAGTGGACATGAGGAAAACTCCTTCTTGATCAGGTCAGTGCCAACAGGGAAACCTTGAAGTATACCGCAGGGAGGGGCAGTCGATGATCCGCGCGCGGCCGCTAACAGCGGTTCGTCCCGTTGAGGATGCCCCTTTGGGCGCAAGCTAGAAGCCGAGCATGATCTGTCCCTTCGCGGGGATCTTGAGATCAACTCCCCGCGCGCGGTTGGCCGCGACGGTGGCGTCAACGTTGAGCGCGCTCATCGGGATCGTGCGTTGCGTGTCCCCCACTTCCACCTGCACCGAGTCAGAGCTCACGAGGTAATGAGAAGACTCCAGTCGCTCTCCGCTGGAAAGGATGAAGACGGCGGGCGGAGCCGGCTTTGCGGGCACGGGCGGAGTCTTGCCGCCTTGTGCAGACAACGCTTGCCTCATATCCTGCACAAGTTGATTGGCTATAGGCACCATGTAAGTTCGTCCCGCCTCGGCCGCTTCTCTTTGAATGGTTGGCATTTCGGCGCTCAGCTTGCGGCCGGCAGGGGTCTGGTAAAACTCAATGATATGTTCCACGTCATCGGCGCAAAAATGGCGCTGATAGATGGGTACCACCTGGTCTAGCAGTCCCTGGAGAACTTGAGGGTTCTCCAGTCTGGCTCGGGCAAGGTCCCACACTCGCGGTGGAATGTCAGGACGACTCCTTTTGAGGTCGTCATAAAGGTGATACACGGCCGTGTCCATGACACTTTCCATAATCTTCTGGCTGCCCGCAACCTCCATCATTTTCCGTATTTGAGCAACGCTGGCCTGCTGCGCACATTTGGTAGGTGCGGTGGACTGAGGCTCAGTGGCTGGGCTCGCGGGGTTGGCAGGCTGTTGCGCCAGCAGGACCTGGGAGAGAAGCAGAATGATGCCCGGCAGGATTCGCATAGCTATCCTCCAAGAAGGCTTCTTTTTCGTGAGACGGGATCATTGTAGTCCTCGTGATCGCGCAGGCCACACTGAAAGATCGTTCGCTTGTGTCGCTTCGCGCGCGTCTCGAAAACCGCGACGCCGTTCGACAAGCTCAGGGCCAGGCTCCGGGGCACCCGGCGATTGGCGTACTGCTGCCTTGCTTATTGGAATAGCTCCACCGTAGCAAACGGCCGTGCCGACCATGGGCGGAAGCGATGAAGCGTGAATTGTGTCGGCTTGCCCGGTTGCACCTCGACGTGCACGAAGTTGTACTCTTCTTTGGGAGTCTCGTCCTTCCAGTACATATCGGTCGGGTAGTCCGCCGGCAGATGCACCTTCGTAGCACCAGGCAGAGTCGGTTCCTGTTCTGCGCCGCCCCCGCCCAGCACGAGGTATTTCACGCCATCGACCTGGAACACCTCGGTGGTGTGAACGTGGCCGTTAAACACAACGATATCCAAATCCTTTGCGTAGCTCGCAATGATCCTGTGCGGATTGTCTGGCTCGGGTATGCCACCATAGCCGTAACGGCAGAAGGTCGGGTAGTGAAACGAGACGAAGACCTTGTTTATCCCTTCGGATTTGGCTTCATCGAGCCAGGTCTTGAGTTGGGTCATCTGTGCTTCATAGGTTGGTCGTGTGGCGTCCCAAGCGCTGGGCACGAGAAGGTCATATTTTCCCGTCCACAGAAATATGAAGCGGACACCCTCAAAATCGAATTTGTAGAGCAGATGCTTATCGGTGACGCCAAGCTTTTTCAGATAAGGAAAGGAGGCTAACAAGCCTTCCACATCCGAATCGTCCCAAACTTCATGATTGCCTACGGCAGGAAAAACGCGTCCATCAAGGCCCGCGTCCTTCATCTGCTGGTCCGGGGGCGGCAACTGCTGCAACACTTCTTCGTTGACCAGCTTCCAGTAGGGATTCTCCGAGGGTTTATCGGCCTGCTTGCCCCAAAAAACCATATCACCGGTGTTCAGGATGAACCGGGCATTTCCACCTTTAACCTCCCTTACGACTTCTCTGGCAACCCAATCGCCGCCGGCCAATCGGAAGAAGTCATGGCGCACGCCGGGCAGCTGTTGCGGATCTTCCAACGAGGCCTCAGTGATCCAGCCTTTGTCGAACGTCAAAGTGACCCGCTTGTCGTGAAGCGGCGCGTCAATCTGCAACAGCTCGTGGCTGGATGGGTCGTACGTGAAACGTGCATCCTTGTCGACCACGTTGGTCGCCGCATTTTCGGAGAGCACCAGCTCATAGATGTCCGCCATGAATCGACGCGCCTTCGCCTCCTGGTCCTGTCGGTAGGGAAGGAACAACATGGACCGCGAGTCGCCGTACACGTCGAAGGAAAAGCTGGAATTGCTAGCGTTCTTCGCGCTCTGTGCCATGAGCAACTGTGGCGGCAGCGCTGTGGCAGCTAGTAAGAACACAGGTAACAGCTTCTTCATGAAAGCTCCTCGTATATGCCGTGAGCACCAGCGCGTCATCGATTTTGCACCGACCTGATTCTGGGAATCTTGCTCACCAGTGTCAAGATCTTGCCGGCTACGGCTAGGCACGCACCTTCGTCTTGACCATGGGCCTCCGGCGGCCGGCCAACATGAATGCTTGGTGAATTTCCGGAAAGGCTCAGCGGGTGCGGATCCGCGTAGATAACCCGCAGTTTATGATAGCCTCAATCGCTGCCAATAACCTGGCGGGGAGTAGATCGTCTTGCCAACCACAGAAGCCAGCAACAATAACGTCTATGACCTGATCGTCGTCGGCAGCGGCCCGGCGGGACAGAAGGCGGCGATCTGCGCAGCCAAGATGCGCAAGAAGGTCGCGGTGGTCGAGCGCAAGCGCACCATCGGCGGCGTCTGCGTCCACACCGGCACGATTCCCAGCAAGACTTTCCGCGAGGCGATCCTCTACCTCAGCGGCCTGCGCCAGCGCACGTTCTACGGCCGCGGCTATTCGCTGAAGGACAGCATCTCGATGGAGGACCTGGTGTTCCGCTCGGATTCGGTGATGGCGCGCGAGATCGAGGTGATCAAGGCGCAACTGCGTCGCAATCGGGTGACGGTGTATGAAGGCAACGCGCGATTCCTCGACCCGCACAGCATGGAGGTCGCCAGCGAAGAAGGCTATACGCTGCTGCGGGGAAACTATTTTGTGATCGCCTGCGGCACGCGCCCGGCGCACAGCGCGGACATTGCCATCGACGGCAGACGCATCTTTGACTCCGACCAGGTGCATGAGCTGGAAGAGTTGCCGCGCGAGCTGATCGTGGTGGGCGCGGGCATCATCGGGTTGGAATATGCCTCGATGTTTGCGGCGCTGGGCGTGAAGGTCACGCTGCTGGATCAGCGCCCCATATTGTTGGACTTCGTCGATCGCGAGATTGTCGAGAGCTTGTGCTTCCAGTTACGGCAGCTGGGAACGGTTTTTCGTCTGGGTGAAAAGGTGGTGCAGGTTGGCTTCGACGAGGATCGCGACCGCGTCTTCGCCAAGCTGGAGAGCGGCAAGACCGTTCACGGCTCGGCGCTGTTGTACGCGGTGGGTCGGCAAGCCAACAGCGATCAGCTGAATCTGGAGGCGATTGGGTTGGCGCCCGACGGACGCGGTAAGCTGATCGTCGACGAGCACTACAAGACATCCGTGCCGCACGTTTACGCGGCCGGCGATGTCATCGGCTTTCCCGCGCTGGCGAGCACGTCGATGGAGCAAGGCCGACTGGCCAGCTGCAACATCTTTGGCGTTGCAGCCAATATTCCACCGAACTTGATCCCGTACGGCGTGTACACGATTCCCGAGATCTCGATGGTTGGCGCGACGGAAGAGCAGCTCACCGGCGACAAGGTTCCGTATGAGACCGGCGTCTCGCGCTATGCGGAGCTGGCCAAGGGGCAGATGCTGGGCGACGATCAGGGATTTCTCAAGCTGATCTTCGATCCGCGCAGCCTGAAACTGCTGGGCGTACATATCATCGGCGAGCGCGCCGCGGAGATTGTTCATATCGGACAGGCGGTGCTGGCGATGGGTGGGACGATCGAATACTTCCGCGATACGGTGTTCAACTATCCCACATTGGCGGAGGCCTACAAAGTGGCAGCGCTGGATGGGCTGAATAAGCTGTGAGGCAATTGGCGATTCGGTAGAGCCAGCCTTTAGGCTCGCGTTGAGGTCGCCGCTCTACCCGTGCAGGTCACACCTCGAATATCCTGTATACAGCTCCGCCGTTCTGCGATTGATTGATCGCCAACGCAACGTTGTGTACCGGAGTTCCTGCCGTCGTTTTTCCATCCGGACTACCGGCATGAGCATGTCCGTGCACCACCAAATCGGCTCCGTGACGGTCGATGACTTCTGCCAACCGCGAGCTCCCCAGATACGGATAAATCTCCGGTGGCTCGCCTTTGACGGTATCACCAATCGGAGCGTAATGCAGCACCACCACGCGCTTCTGAGTGCGTAGCTGCGACAGCGCGCGCTCCAGCTTTAATGCCTCGTCGATAGCGGCCTGTACGAACGCCTTCACCTCCGGCTCACCAAAAGCGGTCAGCGCACCGCGACCGAAGCCGCCAGGAAATCCTTTGGTGCCGGCAAAGCCCACGCCGTCGCGTTCGTAAGCGGTGCCATCCAGCATCTTGACTCCGCCGTCGGTCATCATCTTCATCAGCTCGGCAGCGCGGCCGCTCTCGTAATCATGATTGCCCAGCACGGCGACGATCGGAATCCGCAGCCGCACCAGCACATTCATCAGCGACTCCATCTCCTCTGGCCGCCCGAAGTTGGTGAGGTCGCCGGCGAGAATCAGCACATCCGCCTCTTCGCGAACGCGGTTCAAGTTGTCGCGCACGCGATCATGCACCTGCGGACTGAAGTGCAGGTCGGCTACGGCTGCGATTTTCATAGCTTTTTCGATTCGACCAATTTTGGGCCTGCCGGCAAGTCCACCGATCTTCGGCTCTCGTCGCTCGCGCTGCTCTCGCAGCAGATTTTCCATGCCCCATTCCCTGACATCAATGGCAAACATTTTCTCGTCGAGCAGGCTGCCGCGAAACGGCGCGGAAGATTTCGGCGCGGCCAGCTCAGCGCGCAAGCGCGTCAGAAGCTCCTCCCAGATTTCGCGCGGCACATATTCGCGACATGCAGGGTAGATATAGTGGAACAGCACCAGCTCCCACAACAGTAGCTCCCAGTGATCGCCCACCAGGGCAAGCAAGCGCTGCCAATCGAGACGACCCTTGGTGCCGAAGATCACGTGCACCACATCGGCGCCGTCGAAACGTTCGCGAAAGTTCACGAACAGTTTCGACGCGATCAGCTCTTCCGGCGCCAACACGCGCGCGGGCACACCAAGTACCACACTGTGGGAGCTGCGATCGATCCACGACTGATCCACGGTAATCACGCCATTGCTCATGCCGGTGATCAAATCGACGTAGTAGCCGTCGCGATGGGCTTTCGCCAGCCAGACCGGATCCCGGACCTCCGTCTCGAAGCCTTGTTCCTGCAAATGGCGCAAAGCCTCGGGCACGGCCGGCGCCGGCAGGAAGAGATCGAGGTCCTTGGTGTTGCGCCAGATGCCTGTGTGCTGCTGCAGCGCGAAGGCCCCTGACACCACATACGGCACATGCGCACGATTCAGCTGCTCCAGCACTTCGCAGAAGAGTGCGCGTTGCTCCGGCGGAAAATCCGGGGGTACGGAACTGCTGACCGGCAATTCGATCTCAGTCGCCACGGCCTACGGTTGGATGGCGGGAGGTCGCTCTGGCGTTGTTGCCCTCAGCCAAAAAGATAACCGCTGAAGTCCGGCCGAGGGCAGCTCTTGCACTCGGCATGGGGGACACGGCATCATTCCTAAGCGCAAACGAGGAGCCGATGCCGAAAGACACCGTCGTTGACGTACAGGGCAAGCACCTACAGTTGTCCAATCTCGACAAGGTGCTCTATCCCGAAGCCAACTTCACCAAAGGCCAGGTGATCGATTACTACGTTCGCATCGCCCCCGTGCTGCTGCCCCACTTGCACGGACGTCCGCTCACCATGAAGCGCTATCCCAACGGCGTCAACGGGATGTTCTTCTACGAAAAGAATTGCCCCAAACACCGGCCGGAATGGGTGAAGACCGCACGAGTGTGGAGCGAAGGCAACAATCGCTGGATGGACTACTGCGTCTTTGAGGATCTGCCAACGCTAGTCTGGGCGGCCAATCTAGCCGACATCGAGCTGCACACCAGCCTATCGCTGGGCAAGGAAATCATGCGGCCGACGTTTCTGGTCTTCGATCTCGATCCCGGCCCGCCCGCCAATATCGTGCAATGCTGCCAGGTTGGCATCTGGGTGCGCGACATCTTCGCCAAGCTGGGGCTGAAGAGCTGCGCCAAGACTTCCGGGTCGAAGGGCCTGCAGATCTACGTTCCGCTCAACACCGCCGTCACTTACGACGACACTAAACCTTTCGCGCATGAGATCGCGCGCCTGCTGGAGCGGCACTATCCGCAGCAGGTCGTCTCCGATATGAAGAAGTCGCTGCGCACCGGCAAGGTGTTTGTCGATTGGAGCCAGAACGACGATCACAAGACCACCGTCTGCGTGTATTCGCTTCGCGCCAAGGAGCGGCCCACCGCTTCTACTCCCGTGAAGTGGGATGAGGTTGAGAACTGCCTCAAGAAAGGCGACGCGAGTTTGCTGGTGTTTGAGGCGGATGCGGTGGTCGAGCGATCCCAGAAATTCGGCGATCTTTTCGAGCCGGTGCTGAAGCTGAAGCAAAAGCTGCCGCCACTCAAAGCTCTGGACGGGATGGAAGTAGGAGCAAGCGCGACAGCTCAGGATTCTGCAAAGCCCAAACGCAAGCAACGAACGGCATCCACCGCGAGTTCAGCACGAACCAAACGCGGCGCGAAGAAAACAACTTCTGCCGCAAAGAAACGATCCGTCTAGTTGCTGAACACGCTGATGGTCAGCATGGTTCCGCTTTCCAGCACCACCTGCTGAACCTTGCTGACCGCCTTGGACGCGGCTCCTGCGCCACCGCCCGCCACTGCGCCGATGGCCGCGCCTCGCCACCGCCAAAGATTCCACCCAGCCCCGCGCCGATCGCAGATCCGAGTCCCGTCCGAATCCACGTGTACTTGCCCTGTCCTGAACTTTCGATCGCGCCTTCGTTCCCGACCTTGTCACCGTGAACGTAGACCTGAGTCACCTCGGCCAGAATCCTGCCGCGACGGCCATCGCGCAATACGATGCGATCGAAGCTGAGCAGCAACTCGGCTGAGCCCTTGAAGTGACCCGACTGGCTCGCCGATCGCACCGTGCCGTGGATGATCGCTCCCTTATACGGGCCGTCCGAAACATCGGCGGTGAACTGGTCACCCGGCTGGGAAAACTGCGTCGACAGCGGCGTGTTGAGCGTGATGTCCAACTTGGTGCTAATGGGAACGGGAAGCACGGCATCCTGCGCAGCACTCAGCAGGGATACGACGAGGAGAAACATCACGACGGTGAAAGTCTGGGCGAGGGCGCGGGACTTCATGGAGTCTCCTGGGCGATGAGTTGATCCGGTGAGTCGTCGAACGATTTAAGGCCAGTTCTCCGGGAGATGGCAGGATACTGCGGCGACCGTTTTGACATCAAGAATTCTCTAATGATGAGCGGCACTGCACTTGCACTCTCTTTTGCGGCAAGAACCATGTCCACCGGTCCGCTTCAGCCTCACTATGCCGATCGCTTCCGCTGCGTTGGGCCCGCGTGCGAGGAGAGCTGCTGTCAGGGATGGGGAATGTACGTGGACAAAGCCGCGTACAAGAAGTACCGCGCCACGCCGTCGCTGCGCCAGGCAACTGCTGAACATATCGAGATCAACCGCGACGCTCGTAACAGCTTTCAGTATGCGCGCATCAAGTTTCCGGCAGATGGCCGTTGCCCCTTCCTGGCTGACGACAACTTGTGCGACATCCAGAAGCAATACGGCAGCGAGTTTTTGTCCAAGACCTGCGCGCGTTATCCGCGCGCGCTCGTGCGTTTCGACGGCCACACTCAGAAGGCGCTCTATCTTTCCTGCCCTGAGGCGGCCCGCATCGTGCTTCTCAATCCGCAACTGCTGCCTTCAGACGGACTGCGGTACCAGCAATTCATACCAAAAGAATCGAGCCGGAGCAGTTCTTCCGCGCCCGACCTGCTGATTCGACAATTACGCGCCTTTGCCCTGGATTTACTGCAGGATGAAACCTACCCGTTGTGGCAACGGATGTTCGTGTTGGGAATTGTCTGTCGCCGGGCACACGAGCTCAGCATCGCGCAGCAATCGGCGCAGATCAGCTCATTGCTTGCCAAGTACGCCGTGATGCTTCAGGAGCAATGTCTGCGTTCGCATCTGGACAACATACCCCCGCGTCCCGGTCTACAGCTCGATCTGGTCCTGCAACTCACACGACTGCGCTTTGAACTCGAGCCGCCGCACGACAGCTTTGTTTCCTGTGTCGCCGATCTGCTGCAGGCAATCGGCTACTCGCCTACCGCACCTCTGTCAGAAGTGGCCCAACGCTACCACCAGGCCTATCTTCATTGCTATCAGCCCTTCGCTCAGAAATCTCCGAATTTCCTGCAAAACTACCTGATCAACTACGTTTTCCGTACTCGCTTTCCCTTCGTCGACGTCCCGGATGAGCTCCAGCATTCGGTCGATCCCCTGACCAGCTATCTGTTGTTGGCACTGCACTATCGTTTTCTGCACAGCTTGCTCATCGGCGCGGCGGCAAGATATCGCAACTTTTTCTCCGATGCTCACGCGGTCCGAGTCGTTCACGCCTTCGCGCGCGGCGTCGAACACAACGTCCGCTTCTTCGCCGTACTGATGCAGTTCGCCCGCTCCGCCGAGCTGCAGCAAACCGACGGCATGGCAGTGTTGCTCCGCAATTAGGGAACTCGAGTGGAGCTTGATCTTTGAAGGGGACAGCCTTTTGGGCCGTCCGTATGCACCGCAAAGTCGCCCGGCTTCGGCCACTGAGGGACTTCGCCGTGACTGAATCAGACCATCCCTGGAACCTCATCAAAATTGTCACTCACGCGGAGGCTGACTTCGCAGCTCAACCACCCCGCACGTCCCGCTCACGCTCTCGTCTGCGTCCCGAGGCCCCTTGGGACCGCCCTCGCGCATCTTGGCGCTCATCTGTTCGATGACGATCTCCAGCACCGGCGTCGCATCGAGATGAGATTTCGGCGCGATCGCATAATCCTCCCCCGCCCTGCGCCCGGGAAAGTAGCGTGATGTCATCTCCTGAAACACCGCCTGCTTCAACTCATCGCCTTCGACCATCCGCGCATGGCCGAAGCACATCACGCAGCGATAGTTCGCCGAGTGATATCTCGCATCGCGCGAATACACCAGGCCATCCAATTCGGTCACTGTCGCGCAAACCGGCACGCCCGACGCGAGATGCCGGATCAATCGACTGGTCAAGCCTCCGTGCACATAAAGCCGGTCCGGGCGCTCAACCGAATACTGATACAGCATCGGAATGACGTATGGCAGACCATCCTGCTCGAAGCCGATGTGAGCGACGTATCCCCTGGCAAGAAACACCTGCGCGCGATCCGGAATCGTGCGCTCCGCGTGCTGCTGAATGGTTGTGCTCCAGATGCTCTCGAGGTCCGAGGCGCTCATTTCCCAAACTCCTTTAGCCACGATCCTCGCCTATAATCGGCTCTATGAAAAGATCCAAAGAGCGGCGAACCCATGGAGCCACTTTGCGAACGAGCACCAGGAACACAGAGTCTTCTATTGGCCCGGCAGGGCTGGCATTGGACAACTCCTCGAGCATCTCCATGTACCGCCAGCTCTATGACAAGCTCAGAACCGCCATTCTCGAGGGCCGTCTCCGAGCGGGCGCCAAGCTGCCTTCAACCCGCAGTCTTGCTGAGGAACTTGCCATCGCTCGCAACACGGTCATGAGCGCCTACGAGCAGTTGTTGGCGGAGGGATACCTTGAGGGCAAGACCGGCTCGGGCACGTATGTTGCGTGTACCTTGCCGGATGCGGTCCTGACCATCCCCGCCGCACGACAGGCAGCACCACGCAATCGCAATCTCTTTCACCTTTCGTGTCGCGGCCAGACCCTCGCGACGAACCGGCTCGGCATTCGCTACATGGATCCTCCACGTCCCTTTCGTCCGGGAACACCCGCGATCGATCACTTCCCTTTCGACCTGTGGAGTCGGCTGCTAGCCAAGTATTGGCGCCGCGAGCCTGCTGGACTTCTGCCCTACACCGACCCCGCGGGATACAAACCTTTGCGCGAGGCTGTCGCCGAATACATCTCCGCGGCCCGCGCCGTGCGCTGCGATCCCGAGCAGATCATCGTCGTCTCGGGCGCGCAACAGGCGCTGGATCTGGCAACGCGCCTGCTGCTCGATCCAGAGGACGAAGTATGGATGGAGGATCCGGGGTACAACGGCGCCCGCGCCGTGTTTCTGGCGGCTGGAGTAAAGCCTGTCGGTGTGCCGATCGACCACTCCGGCCTGGATGTCACGATGGGCGAGAAGTTGTCGCCGCATGCCCGCTTGGCCTATGTCACGCCATCCCACCAATATCCCACGGGTGTTGTGATGACGCTGTCTCGCCGTCTCGAATTGCTGCGCTGGGCCGAGCGCAAGCGCAGCTGGATTCTGGAAGACGACTACGACAGCGAATACCGTTATGCCAGCCGTCCAGTCGCATCGCTACAGGGGTTGGACAAAAGCGGCGCGGTGATCTATTGCGGCACCTTCAGCAAGGTTCTGTTTCCGTCGCTGCGTCTCGGCTATATCGTCGTACCCGCCAGCCTGGTCGACGCTTTCCGAGGTGCAAAAGCTGTCGTCGACCGGCACTGCCCCACGGTGGAGCAGGCGGTGCTGGCCGAGTTCATCGCCGAAGGCCATCTGGCTCGACATATCCGGCGAATGCGCATGCTGTATCTGGAGCGAAAGGATATGCTGCTGGAAAATCTCCGCCGCGAACTCGCGGGCGCTGTCGAGGTGCGCTCACATGAAGCGGGAATGCATGTGGTCGGCTGGCTGCAAAAGGGAAAGCGCGACTCGGTCGTGTCGCGCCGCGCGCTGGAATTGGGAGTGGAAGCGCCGGCGTTGACCAGCTATCGCGAAAAGCCCGGCGGACGAGGTGGTCTCGTCCTTGGCTACGCGGCATATTCCGAGCCGCAGCTTCGAAATGCGGTTAGGACACTCGTGACGGCTATCGAATCAAGCACACAACGCTCGCAAGAAAAAAGGCACGGGGAGGAGTAACCCGTGCCGACGCGCCGGTTAGCGCGCTCTCTCTTGCTGAGGGGAACTTAGTCGTGCATCGCGTCCAAGTGCGGGTGCTCGACATGATCGTGACCACAGCCCAGCGGGCACTCGCCGAGCATCGGACGGCAAGCTGGATCCTCGCCCACGGGGATCACCGCCGCCGGCACCTTGATCTCGGCAAACTGTTCTTCTTCCGTCGAATGCTTCAGTGCCGTCACCGATGACTTGCCGCTGGCAATCACCTGCGTCACCTCGTCAAAGTATCCCGTGCCGACAAACTTCTGGTGCTTGACCGCTCCATAACCGTGGCTGTACTCGCGCGAGAATTCCTTCTCCTGCAGCCGCGAGTAAGCGGTCATGCCGCTTTCCTTGTAGGCGCGCGCCAACTCAAACATGCTGAGGTTGAGCGCATGGAAGCCGGCCAGCGTTATGAACTGGAACTTGTAGCCCATCTCGGCCAGCGCCGGCTGGAAGCGCGCGATGGTCGCGTCGTCCAATTTCTTCTTCCAGTTGAATGACGGCGAGCAGTTGTAGGCCAGCATCTTGCCCGGAAACTTCGCGTGGATGGCATCGGCAAAATCCCGCGCCTCCTCCAGATTCGGCTCTGACGTCTCGCACCAGATCAGGTCGCAATACGGTGCGTAGGCCAGGCCGCGCGCGATCGCAGAATCCAGCCCGCCATGAATCTCGTAGAAGCCTTCCGTCGTGCGTTTGCCGGTGCAGAAAATCTTGTCGTAGTCATCGACATCGCTGGTCAGCAGGAACGCGCTGTTGGCATCGGTGCGCGCCAGCAGCAGCGTGGGCACGCCCAGCACATCGGCCGCCAGACGCGCGGCCACCAACTTCTGAACCGCTTCCTGCGTCGGCACCAAGACCTTGCCGCCGAGGTGACCACACTTCTTCGCCGAGGACAGCTGATCTTCGAAGTGCACGCAAGCCGCACCCGCCTCGATCATCGCTTTCATCAGCTCGAAGGCATTGAGCGCGCCGCCAAAGCCGGCTTCGGCATCCGCCACGAGAGGAACGAACCAGTTCATGCCGTTCTTACCTTCGGCGTGGTGAATCTGGTCGGCGCGGGTAAGGGCGTTGTTCAGCCGCCGGCAGAGATTCGGCACCGAATCGGCCGGGTACAAACTCTGGTCGGGATACATCTGACCGGCGTTGTTGGCGTCGGCAGCCACCTGCCAGCCGCTGACATAGATTGCGCGCAACCCGGCAGAGACCATCTGTACCGCCTGGTTGCCGGTCACCGCGCCAAGCGCATTGACGTAGCTATCGCTGGTCAACATCTCCCAAAGGCGTTCCGCACCCAGATGGGCGAGCGTGTATTCGATGCGAAGCGTGCCGCGCAAGCGCACCACATCTTCCGGCGTATAAGGACGTTTGATTCCCTTCCAGCGAGGGTCGGCCTTCCAGGATTTTGCAAGCTGAGCCGCGGTTTCAAGCGCTGCCATGATTGTGATCTCCTCTCGATTCGAGCGTTATGAGTAGGGGTCTAGCCGACCACCCGGTTGATTGCAGTTGATGGCGATTAATTCACGGCCCTGACGAAACGTTTCAGAACGAACAGTTCGGTTCAATATGCTGAACACTCATTCCGTATGATGTACAAACCATAGCGGCGCGGAGTTCCTTCGCGCAAGCGCAATGTTCACAATATTGAACAGAAATTCATATTGTTGTACCATGATCTCCGATTCCCATCTTGGTAAGCTGGTTGGCTATGGCCTCATCGAACGATCTTTCTTCCACTGCGGTGGAGCGAACGCTCCTGATTCTGGAAGCTGCAGCGCAGCGGGAAGGCGGCATGTCGAATGCCGAATTCAGCCGTAAGTTGAAGATTCCAAAGAGCTCTGCGAGTTACATCCTGCGCACTTTGGAGCAGCATGGCTATCTCCGCCGCGACAATGGCGACGGGAAATATCGCCTGGGGATGAAGGTGCTCAATCTCTCACGGGCGGCTTTAGGGGGCGTTGACGTCCGCGAGGTTGCTTTGCCAACCATGCGGCACCTGGTCGACCGCATCCACATTACGACTCACCTGGCGATCCTGGATCATGGCGAGGCGGTTTATGTCGAGAAGGTGGAAGCGCCCAGTTTCATCAAGATGAACACCTGGATCGGTCGGCGTATGGAGGTGCACTCCACCGCGGTTGGAAAGGCGCTCCTGGCCTACCTGGATGCGAAGGAGCGCGATGCCATCCTGCGTCAGCGCGGCCTCAAGAAGTTGACGACGCACACCATCACCACCATGCCGAAACTGTTGCATGAACTGGATCGGGTGCGGCAGTTGGGCTATGCCGTGGACGACGAAGAGAACAGCCTGGGCGCACGCTGTGTCGGCGCGCCCATCTTCAATGGTGATGGCGGAGTGGAAGCGGCCATCGCGTCGACGGGTACGATCAACGATGTCCCGCGCGACGCCGTCCCCCATCTCTCCGACATGGTGAAAGAAGCGGCCCGCAGGATCTCGCATCAGATCGGCTATCGCGGTCCATACCCGAAGCTGGTAGATAGTGATTAACGGCTCTAGCCACTAGACATACCAGTCCGCCCGGCTCAGCGGCAGGTGCGCGTCTCCGTTATCCGACTTGCTCAGCAGCACCTGATGGACGTTCACGCGCCCGATGTTGAACGCGTGCGCGCAGCCTGCCATGTAGAGACGCCAGATGCGATAGACCGTCTCGCTGGTGATTCGCCTGGCGTCGTCATAGCGTGATTCCAGCCGGCGTACCCACTGCCGCAGGGTTCGCGTGTAGTGTTCGCGCTGGTTCTCGACGTCACGAACCTCGAAGCCGCAAGCTTCCGCGATACGAATGGTCGTGCCCAGCGGCACCAGGCCTCCGTCGGGGAACACATACTTATCGATAAACGATGGTCCTTTGCGGTGGTAGGTCGCTGCGGTCGCGATCCCATGGTTCAGGAACACGTTCCCCGTGCGCAACAGCTTCCACACGTGATGGAAATACTCCGGCAGCCGATCTTCGCCAACATGCTCAAACATGCCGACGCTTACGATCTTGTCGAACTGTGACGCGGGGTCGAGATCGCGATAATCGCAAACTCGCGCTTCGCACAAATCAGTCAAGCCCTCTTCGCGAATTCGCTTCTGTGCCCACTCCGCCTGCGGCTCGCTCAGCGTGACACCAAGGGCTCGCGCGCCGAATCTTCCGGCCGCATGCAGGATCAGCCCTCCCCAACCACAGCCAATGTCTAAGAGCGTTTCGCCGGCATGTAGCCGGAGCTTGCGGCAAAGGTAGTCCAGCTTACGAACCTGCGCCGCATCAATGTCCTCGTCATCGCGCTCGAAGAGAGCACAGGAGTAAACCATGTTCCGATCGAGCCACAGCCGATAGAAATCGTTCGACAGGTTGTAGTGGTAGCTGACAGCCTCGCGATCGCGGTGCTTGGAGTGCGCGCTGCCGTGCAGGTGCGGCTCGACGTGGCCATGGTGATGATCGCCATTAGGCAATCTGAGCAAAAGTCCTGCCAGCCGCAACTTCTCCATCAACTCCAATTCGTGCGCCACCAGATAGTCGCCAAACTCGAGGGCGGCCTCGAGATTTCCCTCCACGTCAAAGTCATCGTAGATGTACGCTTCTCCGAGGGTGAGCTGGTTCGCTCCCAGCAGCATGCAGCGCAAAGCCCCGGAATGCTTCAGCACGAAGGTGAAGCGTGGAGAGGCAGCATCGCCCCAGAGCTCGCCGTTCCACAGGCGCACGGCAAAGTCACGCCGGGGATAATCGGCCGTAATCGAGTCCAAGAGTTCCAGGGAGATTTCAGCGGCGTGATCGCGAACCTGATTGACGACTGTCGACATAGCGGTCTCCGAGGGTGAGATCCGCGGCCCGTCCCACCGCTGGGGAAGGGGCGCTGTGTTGTCGGCCCTAAATGAATTATAGGATTTCGGAGGAGAGGATTAAACAGGGAAAGTGCGGCTCAACGCGAACTGCGGTTCTCAAATCAGCTATGATCAGAGTGGGCTACCAACCGTGTTACGTACTCCGGCGCGCCGGCTTGGCTAAGCCTTCTTGCTCCAAACTCTTCTCAATGTTATTCCAAACGCGCGGACTCGGGTCTTCCATCGGCACCAGCAACTTGGCGGCCTCGGCGATGTAACGTAGATCCGCAACCAGGTCCGAGCACACAGGGCAGGTTTCGAGGTGTTGCTGTTCCTCTTCAGTCCCTCCGCCATCGATGATGTTTGGCAGAATCTTCTGAAACTCCGCACACGTCATTTTCTTTCTCTCCCCTGGGAGTCGGCGCCGGCTCTGTTGTGATCCCGTCCGTTCTACCTTTCCCTCACGTCAATATGTCGAACAACGTTTCTCCCCGCAACTACCGCCGCCCTGCCGCCTTCTCCGCTTTGCTCTGCTTCAGAAGATCGCGCAACTTCATTCGCGCCTTGTGCAGCTGCGATTTGCTGTTACCGATCGAACAGCCCATCATCTCCGCAATCTCATTGTGTTCGTAACCCTCCACATCGTGCAACACAAAGATAATGCGGTATCCCGGAGGTAAGCTCTCGACCGCTCGTTCCAAATTCACGCGGTCAATAGAGCCGGCCAGGACGTTATCACGCGTTCCCACATCCTTCCGCGGACCGTCTTCCTGTTGCGGCTCCAGGGACTCCTCCAGCGAAACCTCCGGCAAACCCTTCTTCCGCAGATGCATGAGCACCACGTTCACCGACAGCCGGTGCAGCCAGGTGGAGAATGCCGATTCTCCGCGGAACGTTGCAATCTTACGATAGAGCTGAAGGAAAGCCTCCTGCGTCAAGTCTTCCGCCTCAGCCGTGTTGCCGGTCATGCGCAAACAGAGCGAGTACACGCGCCGTTTGTGCAAGCCATACAAAGCCTCGAAGCACTCCGCATCCCCTTGCTGGGCGCGGGCGATTGCTTCCTGCTCGGTCATACCGCTAGCCAGGACCTTCTTCGCTGTCGTCAATGTTTTTTCCCAGTGCCGTCCAGCCCCTTTTGATGCACGGTCTCCGAGCGGCGTTGCCTCGGCTGTCGTCACCAAAACCCAATCGCGTGTTAAGAGCGTCCCGCAGCGTTTCCGTTGTCTATAAGTCGGATGCATCTTCGACGGCGTGTGAAGCCTTTCCCAACTGTCAAAACATCTCAGAGTACGATTGTTCGGCGGTAGCCGGGCAGGCGAATCCATACCCACACTTAAGTTTGCCTGGGGAGGTTCTAGATTGGCCCATGGAAATTAACACGAGAAATGCTTGACAACCGATGAACCCGTTCTAAAATACCCGACAACATGAGGTTTGGCGTCTAATTCCCAATGATTTTCTTATGAATGTCGGCCAGCCGTTAACCACAACCCCCAACTATCCCCAGAGCGACGCAATGGACAACCACTGTCGGCATCCCCGAGTCCAGGTCGTCTCGCGAGACGAAGATGCGGAGTACGTCGAGTGCCTCGAGTGCCGCGAGATCTTCGAATCCAGCGAGTTCCGCGACATGGACATCGAATCCAAGATCCCAACCGAAGAAGAATAGTCAGGAGTTAGGTCGAAGCGTCTGCCTTCGACAGAACGCCGCACAGGTGCGTCTGCTCACTATCGCAGGCGTAGACCTGCGTCTGCGGATAATTCCGGATCGGCAAATTCTCTTGCGATGAAGCGCGGATACGCCGCGGCTGCAATCATGGCAGCATTGTCGGTGGAGAGTTGGCGCGAGGGGAAATGGACCGGCAAGCCTTCCTCGGCCGCTTCGCGTTCGAAGGCCGGTCGCAACTCCGAGTTCGCAGCGACTCCTCCGGTGACCAGCACGGTCGCCACATTGTGCTCGCGCGCCGCCGACAACGTCTTGCTTACCAGGTCGTTGACCATCGCCCGTTGAAAAGACGCGACCAGATCGAGGGTCTCTGGATCGCAAGCAGCGAGCACCTGTTCGCGGGACGGCGTACTCAGCGGAGCAAGAGCCTCCCGGCGCCTTTCAATTCTGGGACGCAAGTCGTGCGTTTCGACGTACCGCAGCACGGCAGTCTTGATTCCGCTATAGGAGAAGTCCACCCGATGATCGTCATCGAGATGCCGGTTCTGGGGATTCCGGTCGCGGTGCTTGATTTGTGCGAATGGGAACTTCACAGCGCGCGGATTGCCGTGCTGCGCCAGGTAGTCAATGACTGGGCCGCCGGGATAACCCAGTTCCAGCAGTTTGGCAACCTTGTCGAAAGCCTCGCCTGCAGCGTCATCGCGCGTGTGTCCCACATCGTGGTACGTCCAGGATGCCTCGTGGCTTTCGGCGAGATAGAGATGCGTATGTCCGCCGCTCACAACTAGCGCCAACACTGGAAACTGCAACTCGCGATTGCCGTTCTGCCGTTCTTCGAGCAGCACCGCATGAATGTGACCCTCCAGATGGTTGACGCCGATGAGCGGCTTCTGCAAAGCGAACGCCAGCGCCTTGGCGTAGCTGAGTCCCACAAGCAAGGCGCCAGCGAGACCAGGGCCTTTGGTCACAGCCAAAGCATCGATGCTGTCGTAGGTCTGGTTCGCGTCTTCCAGAGCTTTACGCACGACCGGCACGATCGCTCGCAGATGTTCGCGTGACGCCAGCTCCGGCACTACTCCGCCGTATGGCTGATGAGTCGCAATCTGTGAATAGACGACGCTGGAGATCACCTCTTCGCCCGAGCGAACCACCGCCGCTGCCGTCTCGTCGCAGGAGCTCTCAATACCGAGGATGAAAACATCGCCCACACATTCATTGTACGAGGCGACGACGCGTTATCATCAACCTCGGGATGAGGGAGCACGCCACCAATATCGTTCGCGGGCTGCGCCAGCACGGCTTTCAAGCGTACTTCGCGGGAGGATGCGTCCGCGACACCCTGCTGGGGCTGGCTCCGGCCGACTATGACGTCGCGACCGATGCGACGCCGCCGCAGGTGATGCGCCTCTTTCCCGAAACTTATGCCGTGGGAGCGCAGTTCGGCGTGGTGCTCGTGCCTGCACCAGAGGACATGCCTCTTCCACCGACTCCCTCCGAGCACCCGAACTATGTGGAAGTTGCGACCTTTCGCAACGACGGGGCCTACAGCGACGGCCGTCATCCCGATCAGGTGCGTTATTCCACCGATCCCAAAGAAGACGTGCAGCGCCGGGACTTCACCATCAATGGCCTGCTGATGAATCCTTTGGAAGACAACCGCGTGCTCGACTTTGTCGGCGGCCGCGACGATCTCAGCGCCGGCATCGTTCGCGCCATCGGCAGTCCGGAGCAACGTTTTCACGAAGACAAGTTGCGAATGCTGCGCGCCGTGCGTTTCGCCTCGCGCTTCCAATATGTAATCGAGCCGCTTACGTTTGCTGCCATTCAGGAACTGGCGCCGCTGATTCACCAGGTCAGCCGCGAGCGCGTCCGCGATGAGCTGACCAAGATGCTGACCGAAGGCCATGCTCACGCTGCTTTTGAGCTGCTGGATTCCACCGGTCTGTTAAAGCAGGTGCTGCCGGAGATCGACCGTATGCACGGCGTTGAGCAGCCGCCGCAATTTCACCCTGAAGGCGACGTGTGGATTCATACCATGCTGTTACTGGAGAAGTTGCCGCCGCGGTGTTCGCGCACTCTGGCTTGGGGAACGCTGCTGCATGATGTGGGCAAGCCGCCGACGTTTCGGGTTGCGCCTGACCGCATTCGCTTCGACGGTCACGTAGAAGTCGGCGTGCGCATGGCGGAAGAAATCTGTCATCGGCTGCACTTCTCCAATGAAGACACCAAGCAGATCGCAGCGCTGGTGGCCAATCACATGCGCTTTGCGGACGCTGAGCGGATGAAGGAGTCGACCCTGAAACGCTTCATGCGCCTGCCCAAATTCGAGGAGCATCTGGAGTTGCATCGCATCGACTGTTTGAGCAGCCACGGAAATCTCGCCATGTACGATCTTGTGCGGCAGCGCCTGCAGCAAAGCTCGGAAGAAGAGATCCGGCCGGCCCCGCTGCTTAACGGAGAAGATCTGATTCGGCTGGGATACGCTCCGGGCCCGCACTTTCGCGAGATGCTGTCGGCGGTTGAAGACGCCCAGTTGGAAGGATCATTGCACAGCAAGGAAGAGGCACTTGAATTTGTGGGCCGCGAATTTCCACGGGCGACTTAGGAAGCGGATACTGCCGCTGGTCTACAATGAGAACTCAACCTGATGAGACATGCCGGTACAACCCTGCGCAAGATCTTTAGCGACACGATCCGTAACGAGCCGGAAAAGGCGCCATTGCTGGCTTGGCCGCTGGCGTGTGGCGCAAAGACAGCCGAGCGAACGAATGCGATCGCTTTCACTGAGGGCGTGCTAACCATCCAGGTCCCTGATGAAGAGTGGCGATATCAGTTGCAAAGCCTGAGCCCGCAATATCTGGCTGCGCTGAATCAATTCACGCCGCAGCCAGTAAGTAGGATCAATTTCGTTTCAGTGAATAAACTGGAACGGCGATAAGCCCAGACGTCCCCTATGGTCACCGAAAAAGATGTTTCGTATGTCGCCGACCTGGCGCACCTCGACCTGACGGCCGAGGAACGTGCGCGCATGTTGAAGGATCTGAACTCCATCCTTGACTACATCGACCGCTTGAACCAGTTGGACACCAGCAATGTGGAACCGATGGCGCAGGTGGCAAGCCGCTACGGCGAGCGAAAAGATCAGGCAGACGGGTTCTCCTATGCGATGCGGTCGGATGAGTTGCAGTCCTGCCTGCCACGCGATGAGGCGATGCGCAATGCGCCCGTCTCCGATGGAACATTCTTCAAAGTGCCCAAGGTGATTGAGCGATAGGCCATGGAAATCGACCTGCTCACAGTTGAGTCCGCGCGGACGGCGGTGCTGGAAAAACAAACGTCGGCCAACGCGCTTGTCGACGCTTTCTACAAGAAGATTGAGGCCGAGGACAAGGCAATCGGCGCCTACCTAACGCTGTGCAAGGAGCGCGCCTACAGCCAGGCCGCGCGCATCGACGCGCTCGCGGATAAGGGCGACGATCTGCCCCCGCTGGCTGGCGTGCCGATCGCCATCAAAGACGTGTTCACGACAAAAGACGTGCGCACAACTGCGGGCTCCAAGATCCTGGAACACTTTGTTGCGCCGTATGACGCGACGGTTGTGGCGCGACTGGAGGATGCCGGCGCCATCATCCTTGGCAAGACCAATTGCGATGAGTTCGCGATGGGCTCGTCGAACGAAAACTCCGGATTCTATCCCGTGCACAATCCTGTCGATCACTCGCGCGTGCCGGGCGGATCGTCGGGAGGATCAGCCGCCACGGTTGCCGCAGGAACGGCCGTGGCTTCACTGGGATCGGACACTGGTGGCTCGATCCGCCAGCCGGCGGCGTTCTGCGGCGTGGTCGGCCTGATGCCGACCTATGGCCGCGTCTCGCGCTATGGGTTGATCGCGTTTGCTTCGTCGCTGGATCATCCCGGGCCATTCGGCAAGACCGTTCAGGATGTTGCCATGATGCTGCAGGCGATTGCCGGTCGAGATCCGCTCGATTCCACTACTGCTGATGTCCCGGTTCCTAACTATCGCGAGTACATCGGCAGGCCTGTGACTGGCCTCAAGGTTGGAGTCCCGGCGGAGTACTTCAATGAGGGTCTCGATGCTGAGGTTCGGGCGTCCGTGGAGATGGGCATTCAGGAACTCAAGAACGCTGGCGCAGAGATTGTCCCCATCTCGCTGCCCCACACGCCCTATGCGATCCCGACCTATTACGTCGTCGCGACAGCGGAGGCATCGTCGAACCTGGCGCGTTATGATGGCGTGCGCTATGGATTGCGGGCGAGCGAAGGCAAGAGTCTTGCCGAGATGTATCGCCGGACGCGCGATGCAGGATTCGGCGCCGAGGTCAAGCGGCGCATCATGCTGGGAACATACGTGCTCAGCGCCGGCTATTACGACGCGTATTATCTGAAGGCCCAACGGGTGCGCAGCCTGCTGGCGCGCGATTTCGACGAAGCGTTTGCGAAGGTCGATGTCATCGTCACGCCAACAACACCCACGCCGGCATTCAAGCTGGGCGAAAAGGCCGACGATCCATTGGCCATGTATCTGGCGGATATTTTCACCGTGACCGCCGATCTGGTTGGAGTTCCCGGCATCTCGATTCCATGCGGCAAGAGTGAAGAAGGTTTGCCGATCGGCATGCAGATTCTGGGCAAGCATTTCGACGAAGCTACGCTCCTGCAGGTGGCCCATGTTGCCGAGCATGCGCTGGCCGGGAAAGCTACGAGCTAAGAGCTTCGAGCCGCGAGCCAAGAGTAAGTAGTTCTGATTGTGCTGAGCAGTGGAAGATGAGACGCGGCTTGAAGCTCGCGGCTCGAGGCTATCCTAACCATTATGGACATTTACTTTCTTCGTCACGCCAGTGCCGGCGACTCGACACTAAATCCCGCCAAAGATGATGAGCGTCCTTTGGACAAGCTCGGAATCGAGGAGTCCCACAATGTGGGACACGCTTTGGCGGCGATGAAAGTCACCTTCGATGCGATTCTTTCCAGCCCGCTGCTGCGCGCCCAGCAAACCGCAAAGATTGTTGCCGAGGAGATCAGGCATAAGGGAAAGATCGTGACCGAGCCGGCGCTCCATCCAGGCGGCAGCTACGAGCAGTTTCAGGACATCCTGCGACGACACGAAAGCAAAGCTTCCATCCTTGTCGTTGGTCACAACCCCAGCATGACAGAGATTCTCAACAAGCTGCTCATCGGCGAAGATGCCCCGGACGCGATCGAGGTAAAGAAGGCAGCGATCGCAAAAGTCGAGAAGGATGGAAACCGGGCCATGCTGAAGTGGTGCCTGCCGCCGAAAGTGCTGCGCGCGATTCAGCAAGGTTCGGCCAAGAGTTCACGGCCGAAGGCGGTCTCGAAGTAGTCCTTTTCTTGCTCCACAGCCCAGAGTTCCAACTCAATTCCCTCCTGCGAGCGCGGCTTCAGCAGCAAACGCACTTGTCCGTACTGACGCACTCGAACCGTCATCTCACTGACCGCTGCGCGACGTCCCTGATCCAGCGCTCGCGCCAGGCGAAGCAAGGAAACTGCCTTCGCGACGTGAATCTGATCGACCCCGGGGAGAATGCTCATCACGCGGTCGCTGGGCGATGGCAGCGACTTTCCGACGTAGCGAGCGATGGCTGCGATGATGCGGCGTTGCAGCGGCGTGTAGCCGAACAGCTCCGAGTTAGAGATGACGTAGTAGCTGTGCCGACGGCGCCCGGAGCGGTTGATGTACGCGCCCACCTCGTGCAGCATGGCCGCGGCCTCCAGCCAGTCCTCGTATTCAGCGGGCAACTGATGCACCGCTTTCAGCCGCTGAAAGAGCTGCCGCGCCAGATCGCGGATACGCTGAGCGAACTGAAAGTCGACGCCATAATGCTTTGCCGCGGTCAGCAAGGCGTCATGCCGTTCGGATTCCACACGCTCGCGCATGGCGGTACTGGCGTGGTAGTCGGCCATCATCTGCGCCAGTAATCCGTCGCGCAGACCCAGAGGCAGATAGCGGAAGCTGCGCAATCGGCAGAGATGCATCAACTCCGCAAATACCATTGTGCCCGCGATGATGATCTCGGCGCGACGCGGGCCTATCCCCGGCAGCGCGCGCCGTTGAGAAAGATTGCGACGGCTAAGCTTCTCCAGCAGCGCCGCGATGGCAGACTGCGGCACAGTGTGCGGCTTGCGTTCGTCATAAGAGTCCCCCTTAGCGGCGTAGAGGCTCGACAAAGCGGCGGGCGTTCCGGAGGTCGCGATCGTCACCTGAGCTTTGAGGGCGATAACACGCTTTTGGATACGGGACACTTCGCGCTGGATGACGCCGCGCATCTGTTCAAGTTCAGATCTCCAAGGTGGATCGTGATGCAAAAAGGTCTGCGTCAGCCGCACGGCGCCGATCGGCAAGCTGATCATGTCTTTGATGTGGCCGGAGACCGACAGCGTCAGTTCGCAACTACCACCGCCGAGGTCGATCAGCAGGGCGCGTTTACGGGCAATCCGAGCACCTGAAACCACTCCCAAATGAATGAGCCGACCTTCTTCCAGACCGGAGATGACGTCGACCTTCCAACCGGTGGCCGTGACCACCCAATCGCGAAAGGCGCGGCTGTTGCCCGCGTCCCGCAAAGCGCTGGTCGCCACAACGCGGACGCGATCGGCACCATAGGTTTGAGCCGCGCGGTGGAAGCGCCGCAAGACGCGCAAGGTATGCGCCATTGCCTGCGGATCGAGGGTTCCGGCTGCAAAGACACTTTCGCCGAGACGCGTGACCTCGCGATCTTCGTGAAGCTCTTCGAGACGCCCGCGCACTACCTTGGCGATCTTGAGTCTGACGGAGTTGGAACCGATGTCAACCGCAGCAAATGTCGGCATTAGAGAGAGACACAAAGAGTATCGATTACAACGAGGGCGGTTTACAAGGATGCAGTGTGGGCGCCTGACTGATTCAACAAACTTTCACGAAGCGTTCATATAGGAGTAATGGCGATGTGGATGAGCTGACCTTTGGACAGCAATTTGAACTGCTATATTCGGAGCATGTTGTCCAACGCCGCCGACAGAGCCATACCAGGCGCGGTTGAGAACCGCACTGACGGAGCTTCGAATGTCCAAGCTGTGCTCTGGATGTGGGGCATCGTCATTGTTGGCACGGTTCTGCGGCTGATCGCACTGGGATACAAGAGCTTCTGGATCGACGAGATTGCCAGCGTCGCGATTGCCCGCCGTGCGGCGCCGGTGTTCTGGCACTTTCTCTGGCATGACGAAGGCAACATGGCGCTGTACTACGTGCTGCTCCGGCCATGGCTGCACTTCGGATACGGCGAAGCAGTTGTTCGCTTGCTGTCTGTGCTGCCGGGAGTTCTCTCGATGCCCATGATGTACGTGTTGGGCCGGCGGCTGTTCGGGCGCGACACGAGCATTCTAGCTGCAGCTCTGCTGGCGCTCAGTCCATGCGCTATTGCGGTATCACAAGAGGCACGCGCCTACAGCTTCGTTGTTCTTGGCGTTCTGGTGTCGACCTACGCCTTCGTAGTGCTTATTGAAAAGCCGAGTTACAAGCTCGCGTGTGTTTATGCGGTCATTGCCGGACTGACATGCTATTTCCACTACTTCGGAGTGTTGGTACCGGCAGCCCATGCGATCTCGCTCCTGGCTCTGCCACGAAGTAAGTGTCACTGGAAACCATTGCTTCTTGCAGCCGCAATCATTGCAGGGATGGCCGCGCCCATTCTCTGGCTGATCCACGCTCAGGATCTCGGACATATTTCCTGGGTACCGTCACCTTCCCTGCTGGAGTTCTACCACCTCGGCGTCTTTCTCGCGGCCTATGGCGGCAAGGCCGTGGGAGCGATCTTGCTGGTGCTCGACCTGGCGCTCGTTGGACTGTTTTTTGCGAAGTTTGTACGCGCTTGGGGTGATCGCGAAAGCGGGTTGCAACGCTGGCGCTATGCATTGATCGCAAGCACGGCTGTGTCGCCCATCGTAATCACGTTGTTGGCTTCGATCGTGCGGCCGGCGTTCTATCACAGGTTCCTCATCATCTGCCTGCCGGGATGGCTGTTGATGATCGCGATCGGCGCCGAACAGATTAGTTCCTTTTCGGGGCGCAGCTCCGCGATCGCAGCCGTCTGCGTTTTGTCGCTGGCGAGTACATTTGTTATGTACAAGCACGTCACTGAGGATTGGCGCGGCGCTGTGAATTATCTGATCGCTAATGCTGGCGCGAACGATCGCGTGCTGTACTACCAATCGGTCGGTGAATTTGCCGGTGAGAGCTACCGCGACTGGCTGCCTGGCGGAAATCAATCCCGACCCACACCGGTCGGCGTGGATCCCGCGAACGTCGTATGGGAGAACGAGATCGATCACGCCCAGCGACTTTGGCTGGTGCTGTATCGGGCCAACGGGAATGACTCGGGTTCGCAGGCAATCGAGCAGGAACTGATGAAAAACTATCTGCGCGGTGGGGAGCGGGATTTTCGCGGTGTGAGCGTAATCGACTACACGCAAAAGCCGTAGGCATTGCGACTGCCCCGCCCTAGCCAAAAGAAGGCTAGAACGGGGCACCCATCGAATGCTAAAGCCGATGTTTATGTAGGACTGGCTTTATGCACGCCTGAAAGGCGTGCTCCACCCTGGACTGAAAACAGGAGACTCCGGGACTGTCGCGCTAGTCCTGTCCTCACTCATCCCGGCTTGCGAAGGGTGAAGAGGGCGAAGGTGTACTCGAGCCCGAACGGCTCCCAGTGAATCGGCTTCTCGTCGCATTCGAGATCAAGATCGCCAGTCGCCTGAAATCCCACCGATCGCGCCAATTCGAGCGCCGCCTGAATCTCTGGCTTGGAAAAAATCTTGATCGGCGTGCCATGCGCGACTTTGCCTCGGGTATCGATGGGAATCGGATAGTAGTCCGTCGAAGTGATGAGCAGTCCGTTGGGCTTGAGCAGGCGATACATCTCGCGAAAGTAGTCGGGCAGCGGGACGCCGTGTTCGATGACGCTGAGGCAAGTGATGGCGTCGAAGTTTTCGTCAGGAAAAGGAGTGTGGGTCAGATCGCCGGGGATATAACGAATGGGACCACGGCGCGTCGGATCGGTGAAGCTCAGGTTGATGCCGTAAAGTTCGCGATATCCGTACAGGAACAACGCCGGCAAGACATTGCTGTAGATTTCCGCGCCCGCGTCGAGAATACGTGCCGAGCGATTTGTGTTGGCGAGGATTGTCGTAACGGCGGCAAGGTGATCCCAATTCTTCTCCGGACCGCGATGCAAAGGCACATGCAGCTGCTTTGCGTTCTGGAATGCCGCTTCCCACTCTGCCCGGGTTTTCAGAGTTCCATTCGTGATGTTCGGGCCCGGCGGCTGGGAAAGTTTTCCCGCGCCGAATTTCATTCTCAATGACAGCCGATAGATGGATTGCGGCCGTAAGACGATTCCCTTGACGCGGCGAAAGAACCGGCGCGATGCAGGAACCTTGTCGATGGTGACTGTCTGCGGAGGAGTTGCTGGATTGGCCAAATTAGGAAGATATTCGTCGCCGTTCTATCTTGCAACAAGGCAGCGGCAATAACTGGACAATCGGCTTTTCGCAATCGGCGGCTGCAGCGACTTGAAGTATTCTGGATTGTGGCCAGTGCTCGGGGCCACATGATCCGCCCATAGCGAGCCCTGATCTGAGCATCCAAGCATCGATGGCCGAACCACCACAGGAACACGAATCCCTTCACCCCGTCCTCGAAGAGGAGAACAGGGAATTCACGCCGCCAGCCTCGGGCGAGTCGAGGATCGCGCTGGCGGTGCGCGCCTTGCGTCATCGCAACTTTCAGCTGTTCTTCGCCGGCCAGCTTATTTCGCTGATCGGCACCTGGATGCAGACCGTCGCGCAGTCGTGGCTGGTCTATCGCATGACAGGCTCGGCGTTCCTGCTGGGTGCGGTCGGATTCTCCAGCCAGATTCCGGTGTTCATCATGGCGCCGGTGGGCGGCATCGTCGCCGATCGGCTAAATCGCCAGCGAATCGTGATCAGCACACAGACGGCGTCGATGATTCTGGCGGGAATCCTGGCGGCGCTGACGCTTACGCATCGCGTGCAGGTGTGGCAAATCATGGTGCTCGCCTCTTTGCTCGGGGTGGTGAATGCATTCGACATCCCCGCTCGGCAGGCGTTTCTGATCGACATGGTGGGCCGCGAAGACCTGATGAACGCGATTGCGCTGAATTCATCGATGTTCAACGGCGCGCGCGTCATCGGCCCGGCGGTGGCAGGAATATTGGTTGCGTCGATCGGCGAGGGCTGGTGCTTCTTCGCGAACGCGGTCAGCTATCTTGCGGTTATCGCCGGACTGCTGCTGATGCGCATTGTTCATCCGGCAAAGCTGGCGACCCAAGGATCGCCATTGGAGAACGTGATCGAGGGTTTCGCGTTCGCGCGAAATACGGGACCGATCCGCGCAATCCTGCTGCTGCTGGGAGTTGTGAGTTTTGTCGGCATGCCTTACGCGGTGCTGATGCCGGTCTTCGCCGACCAGATTTTGCACGGCGGCGCGAGAGGGCTGGGCATTCTGATGGGCGCGACCGGAATCGGAGCGTTGCTGGGAGCGGTGAGTCTGGCGGCGCGCGTGGGAATCAAAGGGCTGGGAAGGGTGATTGCCATGTGCGCGGGAGGATTCGGGCTCAGCCTAGCCCTATTCTCTTTCTCGCGAATTTTCTGGCTCTCGACACTTCTGCTCGTGCCGGTCGGATTCTTCATGATGGTGCAGATGGCGTCTTCCAACACGCTCATTCAGTCCATGGTGCCCGACCGGCTGCGTGGCCGCGTCATGTCGGTGTATTCCATGATGTTCATGGGCATGGCGCCATTTGGAGCGCTGTCGGCAGGATCGGTCGCGCATCACCTCGGCGCACCGTGGACGGTCGCGCTTGGCGGATTGGCATGCACGATGGCAGCAGTTCTGTTCTGGTCGTACTTGCCGTCGATTCGAGCCGAGGCTCGCGAATTAATTCTAGCTCAGGGGATGATGGCGGGGACGCCGGCGCAGGGAGTGACGGATACAGCAGCAGTGGTGGGTGAATTGGACCGCGAAATCTCAGGACGCTAGTGCGTCGCGGTTGCCGTTGTCGGCTTGTGGACCGTGCTGCCGCTGGCGACACCGAGCCGGTGCAGCCGATCACGAGCCTGGGAAGCTTCGATGGAACGCGGGTAGCGCGCGATCAGACTATTCAACTCGCGAACTCCGGCATCGCGCTGTCCGAGTTCCAACAACGCGTAGCCTTTCTTCAACTGCGCCGCAGCAGCCTTGTTGCCGCCGGGATACTGCTCGAGCACCTTGTCGTAGTCCTTCACCGCCGCTTCAAAGTTGCCCTGACGATACTCGATATCGGCAAGATAAAACTGCGCGTTTCCGGCGAGATCGGTGTTGGAGTAGGCCTGCAGATACTGCGCGAACTCCTGCGACGAAAGGTCGTATTTGCCTGAGTTGTAATCGCGCAGAGCGTTGTTGTAGAGCGAATCGGGAGGCGGCGCCGCCGAACTGGTATCGCCACCCGGTCCCGGGGCCGCAGGCGTACTGGGCGCGGCCGTCATGCCTGGCTGGCCGGCCGGAAGATTCTGCCCACCTCCCTGCATGTCATCCAGCTGCTTGCTGACCTTTGCCAGCCGCGATTTCAACTCGTCGACCGAATCGTGCAGTGACTGCACCTGGCTGGAGAGCTGATCGATCTTGCCGCTGTTGTCGGCGGTGAGACCCTGCATCTTGTTCTGCAGATCGCCAACGGCGGCATTCATCTTGTTGACGCTATCGGCGCTCTGCTCGATGAGGTTTTTCATCACGCCCATGTTCATGTCGACAGACTGCTGCAGGCGTGCAACCTGGTCCTGCAACGACTGGACCTGCGTCTGAAGCTGGATCATCTCCTTGTTCGCGGCAAAGGTGGGAGTTGCGGGGCCGAGCATCATGGCCGTAATGGAAAGCCAGGCTACGATATTGCGAAATCGCATAGGTCAATGTCCGTAAATAGATTTTGGTCGCTATTACAAGAGACTATGGTACGCCGAGGATGTCACCCCTGAGGTGAAAGTGCAAGAGGACGACGGTTGATCAACTCGCCGCCCTCGGTGCAGGTCTCGGTGCTTTTGTGGTTACTGTTGATAGGCGAAATGTGCGCGCCGATTCTGCGCCCAGCAGGATTCGGTGCTCTCCGTGCAGAACGGCTTCTCCTTGCCGTAGCTGATGGTGCGAATCCGGTTTGCCGAAATCCCCAGCGAGATCAGCGCCTGCTTGGTAGAGTTGGCGCGATTGTCGCCCAGCGCCAGATTGTACTCGGTCGAGCCGCGTTCGTCGCAGTGTCCCTCGATGATGAAATTCATGTTGGGATGCTGCTGGAGGAAGCGGGCGTCGGCCTGCAGTACCGACTGATATTGCTGCGAGATGTCGTAGCTGTCGTACTCGAAGAACACGTCTTTCATGTTCTGCGCGAACAGCTGCGCCTGAGTCTGGTCGGACGTTTGCGGAGGGGGAGCCGCAGCAGCCGGGGTCACCGTGACGCGCGCCGTCGCCTCTTGCGTTCCGGTGTCATTCTTTGCGACCAGGCGATATGTGGTCGACCCGGTCGGTGTCACCGTACGCGAGCCGCTGGGATCGACTGGACCTAGCTGATCGATGCTGACGCTGGTAGCGTAGTCGGTCTTCCAGATCAGAGTCGTCGACTGTCCGGCGGCAATGGTGTTGGGATTGGCGCTCAATGAAGCCGTCGGCGCCGGAGCAGGCGGCGGTGGTGGCGGCGGAGGCGGTGGTGGCGCTTTCTTGCTGCAGGCGCCCACCATCATGACTACGGCCAGAGTAATCGTGATCTTGCTCCAACGACTCCATCTAAGCTTCAACTCGTTTCCTCTCTTTCAACGCGAGAGCACTCGCAGTAGTTGATGACAACGCCGGAGTGTGCTCCATCCGCCGCCCTAGCTTCTAGCTTCGAGCCTCGAGCTTGGAGCTCTTGGCTTCGAGCATGCCGGCTAAACTCGGCTCCAGGCTGACTGGAACAGGTGTTCTCAAAACCCTCGCAAAAGCAAAACATCGGCTCAGGGCCAACAGCTCAGAGCCCAAAGCTTACTTGAAGCTCCAGTTCGGTTGCGAGTTCTCACCCGAAGTCGTCAGCTGCCGCGCTTCGCTGCCGTCGGCCAGCATGGTCCAGATTTGCGTCTTTCCTGTTCGATTCGACTGGAACACGATGTGCCGTCCATCCGGCGACCATGACGGAAAATCATTTCGGCCTCCATCGTGCGTCAACTGCGCCCACTGCTTGCTGGCGATATCCATGATGTAGATGTCGCTGGCGCCCGGCGCTCCCGGACCATAGTGACGTACCCATGCAAACGCCAGGAACTGTCCATTCGGCGACCACGACGGCGATACCGCATAGCCCTGATCGGTAACGCGGACGACATTCGTCCCATCAGATGCCATGGTATAGATCTGCGGTAGGCCCGTTCGTCCGCTGACCCAGGCGATCTGCGCGTTGGTCTTCGGATTCCAGGTCGGCGAAACATCAGGCCCCTTATTTTCGGTCAATCGCCGAAGATTGCCGCCGGTCGAGCTAACCGCGTAGATCTCCGTATTGCCGGTTCGCGATGATGAGAGCGCGATGTTCTGCCCATCTGAAGACCACGCCGGCGAATAGTTGTCGCCGCCGAAGTGCGGAAAGCTGACCAGGCGATTGAGATCGAGTGAGTACATCAGGATCTGCCAGCCATCTTTGGTCACGCCGGAGAACGCCACGCGGGTGCCGTCCGGCGAAACGTGCGGCGACAATGCGATCGAGCCCAGATGCGTCAGCTGCTTCTGATTTGCGCCGTCATAATCCATTTGCCAAATCTCTTTCGATCCACCGCGCGCGCTCACGAAATAGAGCTTGCTCTCGGCGATGCCGGGAACGCCACCGCCGAGACGAAAGATAATCTCATCGGCAAAGCGATGCGCGATAACGCGAGCATTCTCGTCGTTGGCCTGCTCGCGATACTGTTTGCCCAAAACCTGCGGCGATTGCGGATTCTTGGTGTCGTACAGCCACCCCTGAACATTAAGGAACCCTCCTGTGACACCAAGGTTGCCAAAGGCCAGCATGCTGGCATTCGGCGGCGGACTGCCCCAGTCCGATAGATGCACCTCCTGCGGCGCGCCGGGGACGGACAAGGGATAGAAACTTCGCGAAACCATGTCGAAGATCCCAGTGTTTTGCAGGTCGTTGAAGAACGTGACGTTGAAGGTCATCGCCAGGTTTTGCGTGCCAGTATCGGTCGTGACCGGCTTGAAGTCCGGCGCGGCCAGGCGAATCTTTTCGACCCCGAGACCGGTGCCGGTGCGAATCCAGTCCTGCGCCGACAGCGATGAGATAGCGACGAGGATGAACAGCCCTAACAGGATTGCCGTGTATCGTTTCATGGTCTCCGATTCTCTTAATGCAAGCGCCTACTTACCGCTTGTAATCGAACCAAAACTCGACTGCGACATAACGTCCGTTGTACTCCGGCGGCAAGGGGCCAAACGTATCGATTCTTTGCAACGCTCGCGTCGCTGACTGATCCAGCGACGGAACCCCGCTCGACTGCTCCACGCGGATATTGCCTGGCGCGCCGGAGCGATCAATTTCGAAGTAGACATAAACCCGACGCGCCGTATCGACATTGGGATCGACTTCGTACTTCAGCCAGTTTTCAGAAACCTTGCGCCGCACCCCGTCGACATACCATCCGAAGCGGCTGCCGAAATCACCCGTGCCGCCGCTAAAGCTCAATCCGCCCTTAGCTCCTCCGGCGGAGAACGAACCGTAAGGCCCGCTCACGGGACCGCCCTCGCCAAACGGAATCTTGTTGTCTTCTACTTTGGCGACTTCCTTCGGCGGCGGCTTCTTCTGCGTGGTTTCGCGAGGACCGACCCGCTTGGCCTCAGGCGCAGGAATCGGAATTGCCTTCGGTTCTTCCTTTGGCTGCTCCTTGGGCGGAGATTGCGTCAGCCCCTTGGACTGATTGGCCAGCACATTCTGGGTTTGCGTCTGCGGAGCGGGGAGCGGAATGCTGCTCACCAGCGTCGCGCTCATCGCGCCGCCTCCGCCGGTCGTTCCGCCCCAGCTTTCGCCGCGGCCGACGGGAATGAGGTATCCGAACAGCGCCAGCGCAAACAGCCCAACGTGCAGTAGGACCGAGCTGAGCAGAGGAATGCCCAGATTGCCTTCGGTCGGAAATAGGTCAACGTCGGCTGCCATGCGTCTCCAGCGGCTGGGTGACGATGCTCACATTGGTGATACCGGATTGCTTCACTGCGTCCATTACAGTTGCGAATGCGCCGAAGGGCACGTTCTCGTCGGCGCGCAGATACACCGCCTGGCCCTCGGGATCGCGTACTTTTTCGCGAATGCGCTGGCCGATCTGGTTGATGTTGATCGGCTGATTATTCAGAAACACATTCTGGTCGCGGTCGATGGTGATGACCAATCGCTCTTCGGTAATTTCTTTCACCGTCTTGGTATGCGGGACGTTGACCTCGATGCCCGATTGCAGTACCGGCGCCGTCACCATGAAGATGATCAATAAAACGAGCACGACATCGACCAGCGGCGTGACGTTGATGTCCGCCAGCGAGGATTGCGTGCGTCCTTGTGCATTGGTAAACGCCATTACCGCCGCTCCACCGCCGCAGGCTGGCGCGTCGCTCCGGCCTGCGCGCGCTCTACTTCATTGATCAGCTCCATGCTGAAGTCATCCATGCGCGCGCCGAACTCGCGGATGTTTTGGGTGAACAGGTTGTAAGCGATGACGGCGGGAATGGCGGCGAAGAGTCCAGCGGCCGTGGTGATCAGTGCTTCCGAGATGCCGGGCGCGACAGCGCGCAGCGTTGCAGAGCCGGCGGTCCCAAGACCGTGAAACGCGTCAATGATGCCCCAGACCGTTCCGAACAATCCGATGAAAGGCGAAACCACGCCGGTGGTGGCGAGCCACGGCAAACGGCTCTCCAATCGCGTCAGCTCTTCGGAAGCCGCGATCTGCGTGGCGCGCTGCAAAGCCGTCATGCGGATGGGATATGTGGTCTGCTTCCGGAGTTCGCCGTAGGCGCCTTCAAAGACCGCGACCAGCGGGCTGGGCTTGAACTGCTCGACCACCGCGGCGACCTCGTTCAGCCGCTCCGACTTGCGAAACATCCGGATGAAGCGGTTGCTCTGCGTGCGCGCGCGGCGGAAAAGCCCCCACTTGGAAAAGATGATGACCCACGAGCCGAGGCTGAAGATGAGCAGGATGACGAGGACAGCTTTGGCGACAAGACCGCTGGTTTCAATCAGACCTGAGATTTCACCGCCGAGGGCCAAGGCGAACAAGGAAGAGAACACATTCATGAGACGCAGGAGACTCGACTTTCGTTACTGGCATTATAAGCATTTGATGAGGCAGAAAGGTTGCGCGATTAGGTTCCTGGCGCGCAGGCAGCCGTAGGCGCTTTTCGCTGTTCGCTCTTCGCCCTTCGCTCTTCGCCAGAGTGGCACCATGCTTTCGATTCGCGATGTCGGTCTGCACGTCGGGCATTTGCTCACCGCCCTGCTTGGAACCGGTTCAGTCCGCAGGGCGGCATTTGTGTTAGCCGTGGGCGTGAGCCCGCGGTCAGCCGATAACACAACCAGCCCAGCCGCGTCAGCGGCGGCACATACCTTGGGCCAAGACACGTGTCGTGCCGCCGCTCCGCGGCTCGACCAATTTCTTGCGGCGCCAGCGCGGGCTTACGCCCACGCCTCAAACAAATGACGCTGCTCCGCAGCTTTTCGCGTCTCGTTGTTCGCTTATGGCTGGAGTGCCTTCTGACCTGAACCAAGGGTCAGATGCGCATCTACGTGTCGCCACGCTGGCGAAAAGCGAAGAGCGAATTGCGAAGGGCGAGCTCTGATTGCTCACAGCTGACTGCTGACGGCTCTCCTGCTACACTTCGCAGCAGCGAGACCTCATTGTGCTGCTCGAATTGCGGGTCGAAAACTACGCGGTCATCGACAACGTCGCCGTGGAATTCGGCGGCGGTCTGAATCTTCTGACCGGCGAAACCGGCGCCGGCAAGTCCATTCTCATCGACGCGCTGGCGTTGCTGCTGGGCGATAAGGCCTCCAGCGATGCGATCCGGCACGGAACCGAACGAGCGACCATCTCGGCTGTGTTTGATGCCGATTCTCCTGCGATCACGGCAGTCCTCGAAGCCAACGGGATCGATAGCGAAGACGAGCAAATCATTCTGCGGCGCGAAATCTCGGTGGGCGGCAAAGGCCGTGTCTTCATCAATAATCAGCCGGCAACGGTGACTGTTCTCAAACAGCTGGCTCCGCACCTGGCGGTCATTCACGCGCAGAACGAAGCGGTATTAGCGTTCGATGCGGGATCTCGATTGGCATTGCTCGACAGCTTCGCGAGTTGCGATGACTCGAGCGTAGTGACCGCGTTCGAGGCGTGGCGGCAGGTGCGGCATCGCATTGCTGACCTGGAACGCGACGAGCATGACCGCCTGCGAATGATGGATCTGTGGACGTATCAGCGAAAAGAAATCGCCGATGCGCGGTTGCAGCCGGACGAGGATGCGAAACTCGAAGCCGAGAAGCGCGTCCTGGCCAATGCCGAGCGCGTTCGCAACGCTGCCATGGCGGCCTACGATTCGCTTTACGAAGGCGACGGCTCAGCGGCAGCGAATATTCGAACTGCGACGAAGCAGATCGAGGAACTGTTGCGCTTCGACGAGCAGTTTCGCGACGCAGTGCCCGAGCTGGAGTCGGCACGCATCACCATCGAAGACATCGGACAAAGGTTGCGCGATTACGGCGAGGGCATCGAAGCGTCGCCGGAACGTCTTGCCGAAGTGGAAGACCGTCTGGCGGCGCTGGATCGTCTGAAGCGCAAGTACGGCCCGAAGCTCGAAGACGTGATCGCGCTAGGCGATGAACTCGAACGCAAGTTGAACGAGATGGAGAACAAGGATGAGGTGCTGCGCAAGTTGCACCTCGACCTGGCGAATTCGGCCGAACAGTATCTGCAAGCGGCGCGCACGATCTCGCGCCAGCGCTACGAAGCGGCGCGTAAGCTGGAGAAGCTGGTGGAGAGCGAGATCAACGAACTGGCAATGAAGGCGCGCTTCAAAGTTGAAGTTAGCGGCACCGACGAAGAAGCCAATTGGACAGCGCGAGGCTTCGATCAGGTGCAGTACATGATCTCGGCGAATCCTGGCGAGCCGCTGGGACCGGTGGACGAGATCGCCTCGGGCGGCGAGTTGTCGCGCGTGATGCTGGCGTTGAAAACCAGCGTGGAAGCGGGACAGACGAAGCGAGGCAGCAGAAACGGCGGACGCACGGAGACACCGCAGCGAACCCTGGTTTTTGACGAGATCGACAGCGGCATTGGCGGCCGTGCGGCGGAAGCTGTTGGTAAAAAGTTGAAGCAGCTATCGCGAACCAAGCAGGTTCTCTGCATCACCCACCTGCCGCAAATTGCTTCCTTCGCCGATCAACATTTTCTGATCGAAAAACGCGAAGTGTCGGGCAGAACGAAGACTCTGGTTCGATCTCTTGACACGGAAGAGCGCACGAAAGAAATTGCGCGAATGATCAGCGGCGCGAAGCTCACCGAAACGTCGCTGAAGCATGCCGAGCAGATGCTGAAAAGCGGTGGCCAGTAGCCAGTAGTCAGTTGTCAGCGCCCGTCAGTGGCCAGTAGTTGGAGTCTGGAGCGAGGGAGTTGCTATGTGGCTCTTTTTGCTTGCAACCATAGCGTTAGTTCCGCAAACGTTAACAGGTCCGGCAGTTTCGGTTTCCATTATCGACAACGAGGTTTGGTTACAAACGGCCTCCGGCAGCCGGCAGTTGACGCACGATGGCGTTCCTAAGAGGCTGCCAACGCTTTCCCCGTCTGGCGACGCCCTCGTCTATGTCGTCGATCATCCGGTACCACTCAATGCGCCCGAGGAGGAACTTGTCCTGTTGGATTTAAGCGGGAAGGTCCTACGACGGATCATCCCGGAAGGCTATGTCCCCGGAGAGTTTGATCGTCTGGACTGGCTCGACGATGTGCGCATCGGGGCAATGACGTGCGGTCATGCGAACTGCATGTATTGGTTGATGAATCCAGGTTCTGGCAAGACCATCGAGGTCATGTCAGGCGGCTTCGAATACACCTGGTCGCATAACCGGCAGGTTGTCGCCACGTGGGGCGTGTCCTACGATTGCGATGAGCCACGCGAACGAGAAAAGGACTGCCCCGAGCATGACTCGGTGAGCTTGAATCCTGGCGATGCCCGATATCCGCCGGAGTGGGCGGAGAAGTTTGACGACAGTTATCGCTTCAGTCACAGCCACGATATTGGATTAAGCGCTCCAGTTTTTGCCTGGTCGCCCGACGACAAGTGGGTGGCATTCACCGATCTAATCGGACCTGAGGACGACTGGTACGTGGTAATACTCGGCCCCGACGGCAAGATCCTGCGCGACTCGGTACCGAGTGATCCCGATTACAAGGCTGCGCTGGAATGGATCGACAACAGCCATCTCGACCTTCGCACGAGGAAGAACGTCCTTCATTTCGCAATCAATAACGAGGGATTCAGCGAAATCCGCCCAGCAAAATCCCAGTAGCCAACCGTCGGTTGTCGGTTGCCAGTTGTAAATGCGGTCATCGGCAGCCGAATTACTTCCCCGTCACCGTAATGGTTGCCGATGCCGACTTTCCCGGATCGGCTTTGCTGGTAGCGGTCAGGTGATACGTGCCCGGAGTTTTTGGCGACATGTAGACCGCCAGCGACGACACGGCCCCAGTCTTGGCTTTGGCTCCGCGCTGGACGATGCGTCCCCCGTTATCTCCTTCTTCGACCGACCAATCGACGTTGTAATTGTCGGTGCCGGTAACGGTGGCGGCGAAGTCAATGCCGTGCCCCGCTGCCACTTTCGCCCTCGCGGGTGAGATGGTTACTTCAACCGCAGCAGCCGGCGTTGAGGTCTTATCCGGCAACGTCGAGCGCAGCATCCATACGGCCATGGCAGCGCCGCCGAGCAAGATCACAGAGACCACGACTTCCACAACCGGTAAGCGACGCCGCCTTCCAATCCGCAGATTGGCGAGGTCGTCAATGCCACTCGGATCCGAGACCGCAGGCTTGCCGGAACTCTTGTCTACACCCTTGCTGGCGGGAGTTTCGGTAGCGTATCCGGCAAAGGATGGCACCCCTAAGTGCTGGTCGCTGACGGGCGTTGGTTCTGATGCAGCGGGCTGATCGAGTCTCGCTTTGCAGCGCTCGCAAACCTTGTCATCCTCGCCAACCAGCCTGTGACACTGAGGACATAGGCGCACTGGCCGAGCCCCAGCTTCGCGGTCGGAGGTGTCCGGCTTCGGTGTTTCTTGCGCCGTTGCTACGGCCGTCGAAACTGCTTGAGCTTGCTGCTCGGAAACAGCGGGTTGCGCAGCCTGCGGCTTCGGAGCGCTTGCGGACGGAAGGTCCGCAGCCGGAGCGCCGACTGGAGATGGTTTCTCGGCCGGCACATCGCTCGCCTGAGGCTGCTTTTCCGGCTCGCGTTCCACTGAGCTAATGGAAGACGGAGCCAGCTGTATCGGCGCTTGTTGTGCCGGAGTTTCGGAGGGTTGAACCGGTTTCTCCGATGCGGACTCGGCGGGCGTAGAGATCGCCTCAGGCTTCGGTTCTGCCGTCTTTTGTGGGACGGCCTCAACACCCTCAGACTTCGCCTCTGCGGGCTTCTGCGTCCCAGCAGCGGCCTCTGGCTTCGGTTCCAGAGCCGGGGCAGGCGAATCGTCACGCGGGCGATCCCGATCGGAAGAAGCGGCCTTACCCGCATCAGAAGTCGGCGGCGCGGCGGCCGCTGTCGCGGTTGCGGGCGGCGATGGCTTTTCCACGACAGTCGTTACGCTAGCAACTTCGGTGAGGAGAGCTTTCGGTATCGGCAACGGCCGCTGTAGCTCTGCCGTAGAGAAGGCTACGGGGATCGGAGGTTCGCCCGTCGTAGCGGCAGCCGCGCTCGCGGCCACAGCCGATTCGATGGGCTCTTGCGGGAGGGGTACGCCGCAGTTGCGACAGAATTTGTCGCCGCGATCGATACCTTGTCCACAGGCTTTGCAAAACATGGGCCAGATCTTCATGGTTGCGCCTGCTGTTGTGTGAGCATTACTACATCGGTATTATTGCGGCCGCGTGCTGCCGCCAGCCGCTTGTTCTTCCAATCGTAGTCGTAACTGTAGATGATCAAGTCATCGAAGTTGGTTACCGGTGTTACAGTCTTGGCGCCAATCGCCTGCAGCGCCATATTGGAAACGCCTTTGGCGGTAACCGGATAATACAGCGACTGCCCATCCGCCGAATACTGGAAGTAGTTGGAAATTCCAAATACCGTGGGGAAGGTCTTGACTGGCAGTCCACCCTGCGCGGGGAGAATTGCAATCTCCACCTTGGTATTGACGCCTGTCCCTTCTTCGATCAAGGCCGCGATTTGCTTACCGTCGGGCGAGAATACGCCGAGTTCAGTCAGCTTATCGCTGAGCTGCGTGGGATTGCCCCCGGTGATCGGCATCTGCATCAGCAACTTCTTGCCCGTATCCATACTGGTGTAGAGGAACGATTTGCTGTCCGGCGCGCAGGCGGCATTCTGATCCTGTTTGCCCTTGGTGACGGCGGTTGCCGAGCCGTTCTGCAAATCGAGACGCCAGATATTAATTCCCTTCGTGTCCTTGTTGTTCATCGAAAACAGCGCGGAGGCGCCGTCGTGACACACGGACAATCCCGACATCGGAAGATGCTCCTGAAAGACGACGGTGCGATTGCTGCCGTCAGCATTCATGGTTGCAATATGGCTCTGGTAGTCCATCGCGAGCAGGCGCCCGTCGGGCAGCCAGCCCACGCCGATGTCTCCGTGATCGTCGATCTCCTTGGCGTTGGCGCTGCCATCGGGATCGGAGCTCATGGTGTAGAGACCGGCTTCCGGAGTGATCTGGATCGCCACCAGTTGATTGCCGTCCTTGGTGACACCGAGCGTGCGATCGCTGTACGAGTTCAGGTCGTTGGTGATGCGATGCAATTTGCCGGCAGCAATGGCGACCTCACCAACTTGTCCATTCCAGTCGCTGGAAACATCGTGGAAGATGAGCACCAGGTGTTTGCCGTCGGGCATCCATGCCGGCTTATGCAGGCCGGCGACGGCGGCATAAATTGTCTTTTCCTTGTCGGTCTCCGGATTGAGCAGGACCAACCGACCCGGGTCAGGGCTGCCCAGCGCGAGCGACGTCGCAGCGATCCACTTGCCATCGGGCGACCAGACCGGATCGTAGTAGCCGGGTAGCGGGAGTTTGGAGAGCACGTGCTCACCGGTACCGTCGGCGCGAGCGATGATCAGGCTGGAGCTGGCATCGGCGGAGCTGTCGCGCAAGTAGACGATCTGCTGACCGTCGGGCGAGAAACTGACTGCGCTATCGACATCGTCGACGAGCTTGCGCGGCGTACCGCCCAGCACTGGAATCTGGTAGAGAAATCCCACGCCCTGATGCTGCGTGTCTCCGCGCACGAAGTAGAGAAAGTCGCCATTGGGCGAGAAGGTCAGTCCCAAATACCCGCCGTCCGCCGCCGGCATGATCTGCGCGTTGCTGGCGGTAGCGACGTGCCTCATCCAGAGGCTTTGCTGCCCATGCCCCTCGTCTACGACATTGACAACATATTTGCCGTCAGGCGAGATCGTCGCCAGGATCACGTGCCCGGAGTTAGTCAGCTTCTCCATGCTCATGGTCTGGAAAGGAACCGGCCCGGCATCTCCGCGCCATTGTGCGAAACGGGTGTAGAGCCCGTAGGCGCCCACGCCGATCATAACCAGACTGACCGCCAGAACGATGTTGAACCCGCCGCGACGAGCCTTGGTAACCGCGGCGGGAATCTGCTTTGCCGAGCTGCCTGCCGCCTGCACCGCCGGAGTGGAAACGGACGAAGCGGCCGCAACACCGGGTCGCGAACTATAGCCCGAGCTATCGCGCTTCAGCCGCTTCAAATCGGCTCGCAGCTCGGCCGCACTTTGATAGCGCAGGTCGCGATCTTTCTCCAGTGCTTTGTCGATGATCTCGTCTAACTTTGGCGGCAGCGCGGGATTCAGTTCTGCCGGCGGACGCGGAGACCGATCGAGAATTCCCTGGAAAATAACCGCGGATGTGCTGCCATCGAAGGGAACCTTGCCTGTCGCCATCTCGTAGAGAATTCCACCGAGGGAGAACAAATCGCTACGGCCGTCCAGTTCCTCGCCGCGCGCCTGCTCCGGCGACATGTAGGCCACCGTTCCCACAGCCGTTCCCGGCGAGGTAAGCATCAGCGGCGACGCCGTGGGAGCGTTGCCGGCCACGGTCTCCATCGCGGCGCGGCGGTCGTAGATCAGCTTTGCCAGTCCAAAATCCAGAATCTTGGCCTGTCCGCGTGTTGTAACAAAAACATTAGCCGGCTTCAGATCGCGATGAACGATGCCCTTGGTGTGAGCGACGTCCAGGGCGTCGGTCACCTGAATCCCAATATCGAGAAGCTTGTCCAGCGGCAGCGGCTGGCCATCGATCTTCTGCTCGAGACTTTGACCTTCCAACAACTCCATGGCGATGAAGTGCTGGCCGTCGCACTCTTCGATGGCGTATATCGTGCAGATATTGGGATGGTTCAGCGCGGACGCGGCACGCGCCTCCAGCTTGAAGCGCTCCAGCGCATTGGGATCCTGTTCGAGCTCGCGCGGCAGGAATTTCAGGGCAACGTGACGTCCCAGGCGAGTGTCTTCCGCCTCATACACCACACCCATTCCGCCAGCGCCTAACTTGCTGACGATAGTGTAGTGCAGAATGCTTTTCCCGACGAGGGTTTCCAAGGCGCACGTTCTCCAGCTAGTTCGACTCTATTGCTACGAAAAGGTAGCGTCAAGGCACGGAAGTATAGGGTCGCTCGGTTTGAAGATCGGTACTATTTGATGAGCTTTAAACGACGCAAATCGGCCTCTTTCCACCCGATGTCAGTAATCAGCCCTTTGAGCAGTCCTGGGCCGTAGGTCTTGCCGGGATGGTAGTGGATAACGACACGTTTTGTCTCGCTGCCTTTTCGGATGTACGAGATCGTGGCGTCCTTGCTGGCGGGGTCTTTGGTATAGCCGTCGCGTTTCAGCGCGGAAATAAGCTCGTCAGCGGTTATGTTCTTTAGCTGATTCCAGACATTCTTAGAGAAGGCCATTGCAGCTCGAGGTGACGCAAGATTGCTCCCGATGGAATTGGCGGGATCTTTTCTTCGCGCAACACAGAACAGTCAGGCCCTATCGGAAGCGGGTCGTTATGCATCGCCAGCGAACGCATGTAGACCTTGATCGCATCCTTCGCGTTCTCCATTGCCTCTGGCTCCGTACTGCCATCGACATGGAGGCCCTTGAACGCAGGAACATATGCGTAATAACGGTCTTCGTCCTTCTCAACCACAACCGTGATGGAGAGACGTAGCGTGATCTGTTCGGACGGCGTCTGCATGTCGGACATCGGTCTCACCGCAGGAGACATAGACGCTCCCTTCCGTGTTGACGCTGCTTAAATTGCGGTTGGGCCCGCAATGTGGCACCTGCTAAAACCCATGCCAGCATTATTTTACGCCAGTGCGACTCTACTGCGCGAGCAGACCTTCCGCCGGAGCCTGCGCACCCTTCTTGTTGGACAACAGCTTGGCACGTTCTCGCGCAGCCTGAGCTTCGCTGGTGCGGCCGGCTTGATCCAAAGCTTTCGCCAGCAGGGTGTAACTCAGCTCAGTCGGCTTGGAGGTCGTGGCGCGCTGGAAATTCTGGATCGCCAGGTTGAGATCACCGGCGCGCACCGCCAGCACGCCCAGACCGATCCAGGCGCGGTAATTGTTAGGGTCCATCGCTATGGCCTTATCAAAACTCTCTTTAGCATGCTCGCCGTCCTTCAGGTCGACATAGACCAGTCCCCGATTGGCGAGCAATTCCGCACGGCCGGGGCCGTCGGGAGTCTGGCTGATCATCTGGTCGTAGCGCGCGATTGCCTCCTGCAGGCGGCCTTGCTGGTGATCGTAAACGGCGATCTGGAGGTTGCTGGTTGGATCGGAAGGAAAGATGGCCAGCGCAGCGTGGAAATGCTTCATAGCCTCGTCCGTCTGACCCTGCTCGATCAGCAACAAGGCCAGATTGTCGTGAGCCACGTAATTTTCGGTGCTGGAGTTGATGGCGTGTGTCCACAACGTGACGTTGTCATTCCAATACGCGAGCTGATGGTGCGTCAATACAGCCAGGACCACGAGAACGATCGCTCCAACGCTGCGCAGGGCTGTGACTGGGATTTGCTGCCATTCGGCTAGTTCCGCTACGCCCCAGCAAATCATCACGAATAGTCCGATGAACGGCAAGTAAGCATATCGGTCGGCCATCGCCTGATTGCCGACGTGAACCAAACCGATCATCGGCACCAGCGCTCCCAAAAACCAGAGCCATCCCATCAGCAAGTAGCGATGTCTGAGCGCCGCGACCGCCAGCGCCGTTATCGCCAACAGCACGACGAGCGCAGGAATGACCTGCAACATCGGCAGCGTATGCCAGGGATGAGGATAGATTGGGATCAGATTCGTCGGCCAGAAACATTTGCCGATGTAGCGCACGTAGGCCACGATGGCGTTGGTCAACCGGATGGAGAAGGGATACATCTCCAGCGAGACCACAGCGCCGCCGGCCTTCTGCGCGATTACGGTAACCACCGCGCTCGCCGCGCATATCGCGAAGAGCGGAATCTTCTCCTTCACCAGCCACCAGAAGCTGCGCGGCGGCTGCATCGGTTCGGTCATCGTGCTGGAGCGCATCCCGTAGCCGGCAGGAGCCAGGCGCTGAAGCGGCCAATAGTCCCATAGCAGCAAAATGAATGGGAAGGTGATGATCTGCGGCTTTGACATCAGTCCCATCGCAAACAGCAGCGCCATCAGGACGTAACGGCCAACTGGAGATTGGACTTTTGCCGCATGCTTTGCCCCAGCTTGCGCCGTGACACCGGCCTCCACGTACCAGCGATAGGCGCCCAGGGCCAGCAGAAAGAACATCATGCTCAGCAGATTCTTGCGTTCTGAGACCCACGCTACCGACTCGACGTTTACCGGATGTAGCGCAAACAATCCCGCAACCATGGCGCTTCGCCCGACGTAGCCCGTCGCGCGCATCAGCACCCAGTAGAGCAAGAGCACGTTCACAATCTGCAGCAGCAGGTTGGTAACGTGATGACCGCCGGGCTCCAGTTGAAACATCTGGACATCGATCGCGTGCGAGATCCACGTCAGCGGATGCCAGTTGAACTGATAGAACGTTGTGAAGGCCCAGGAGATCGTGTCCCAATCCAGACCCGACTGAATGTGGGGATTGTTAACGACGTAGACCACGTCGTCATAGTTGACGAAGGGATGATGGTCGACCGGCAGGTAAACGACGAACGTGGCAACAACCAGCGGGACGCCGAGGATCACGCTTTGTTTCGCGAACCGTGTCCAGCCTTTTTGCGGTGTCTCAGGGACGGTCTTGGTCTTTTTTCCGGCAGCAGCGGGCCTGGTCCTCAACCTCGTCTCCAATACTTGACAGCGGCTTGCGTCCCTTCGTCGGGCGGAAGGCGCGTTTTGACTCTATTGTGGTCCGCGAGCCAACGTCAAGGCGCGTGCCGCAACTGTCTTGGACTATGCGCTGGCCGACGCGCAGCACACGTAAGCGAGCCCGTTGTCGTCAGCCCGCTTGCGAGGCGCGGGTCGCCGAGACCGCCGCGGCGGAGGCTTCGCTCTCCTGTTGACGACCGCCGTTCGCTCTGTTGGCCGGAAGAAAGATGCTGAAGCAGGTTCCTGTTTCGCCGGTCGTTGAGCTCTGCACTTCGATCTTGCCGCCGAGTTTGTCGACGATGCCCTTGATGACCCACAAGCCGATGCCTGTACCCTGTTCGCCTTTGGTCGTGAAGAATGGTTCGAAAATGCTCTTAAGATTTTCCGGAGGAATGCCGCAGCCACTGTCGCGGACCTTGACAACAACCTGGGTGTCGTCGGTCCGTTCGATGCTCAGAGACAAACGGCCACGTTGCCCGATGGCATCGATGGCATTGGTTATGAGGTTGGTGAAAACCTGGCGCAGTTCGCTGGGGTAGATCGTTACCTCGCCAGCGATTTCGAAATGCTTCTCGACGTCGATCTTGGCGGCTTGCAGGCGCGGCCGGTACATGGCGCAGACGTCGTCCAGCAATTCGGAAAGCTTGGTGACAACCGGGAACTTGGTCTCGCGATGCGGCGCCAGCGTCTGACGGCTGATGTTCGATAACCGGCGCACCTCACGCTCGGCCAGATCCACCAACTCCGCCGCGGCTTCATCCATCGACGGATTGTGCTTCAGCAAGTGCATCAGATTGGTGAGCGCATCGAGAGGATTATTGATCTCATGGGCGATGGTCGCGACCAACCGGCCCGTGGCAGCAAGCCGCTCCGAACGTCGCAACGCTTCTTCCAGTTCATCGTTGAGCTTTTTGATCTGCTCGTCGGCGAGCTTGCGTTCGGTTACATCCCGAATGGCACTGGTAACGAACTTTCCTGTCTCCGTGACCAGCGGGCTAAGACTGATCTCGACCGGAAACTCGCTACCGTCCTTGCGCAGTCCGAAAAGCTCCAGGCCAACTCCCATCGGCCTGAATTTCGAATCGTCAAAGAAATCGTCGCGATGGCGTGGATGCTGGTCGCGATAGCGCTCTGGAATCAGCATCTCCACCCGTTGACCAACCAGTTCGGCGCGGGTGTACCCGAAGAGCTTTTCGGTTTGTGCATTGACCAGGGTGATCTTCCCGTGATTGTCCACAATCACCATGGCATCGGGAGCGGCTTCCAGCAGCGAGCGGAATTTGTCTTCAGCTTTCTTGCGCACAGTTATATCTCGAATCGCGCTCGCCACCAGTATGCCTTCGGAGGTCTTGATCGGGCTGAGACTGATCTCGAGTGGAAACTCGCTACCGTCCTTGCGCAAACCAAAGAGCTCCAGCTCTTCTCCCATCGGCCGCTGGCGAGGGTCTGCAAAGTATGATGCACGATGTTGGAAATGTTGCCCGTGAAAACGCTCCGGGACCAGAACCTCCACCGAGTAACCCAATAACTCGTGCCGGGGATAGCCGAACAACTCTTCTGTGCGGGAGTTGATCAGCACGATCTTCCCCCGCTGATCGACAACCACCATGGCATCGGGAGCGGACTCCAGAAGCGCGCGAAACTTGTCCTCGGCACCCTTGCGGGCGGTAACGTCGCGCACCGCGCTGATCACCATGAGACCGTCGGGCGTCTCCACTGGACTCAAGCTGATTTCGACCGGAAACTCGCTGCCATTTTTGCGTAGTCCAAGGAGTTCCAGCCCTGCGCCCATGGGCCGTACATGCGGATCGCCGGAGAAGTAGCCTGCACGATGTCCCGGATGCTTGGAGCGGAAACGCGGCGGTACCAGGATTTCGACCTTCTGCCCAACCAACTCCATGCGCGGATAGCCGAACATCTGCTCGCTTAGCGTGTTGGCGAGCACAATCCGACCCTGCCGATCGACGATCAGCATAGCGTCGGGAGCGGCATCCAGCACCGCGCCGAAGTTAGCTTCGACGGTAATCCCCATGATTTCTGTCTCGAGTTGCTGGCATTGTATACCCGCATGCTCAGAATGCGGCATCAATCGGAGAGGCCTCGCGTGGGCGTTTTCCCGGCATGGCGGTGGATGCGGAGGATGGCGGCAAGAACGGAGGTTCACATGGATGGGAATGCCGTTGCGAGTGAAGAGGGTGAAGATGCTACCCGGCCGCCTGACTTGGACGGGAGAAAATCGGCTATGCGCAAACTACCGCCATGGCCTCTCGCAGACCGGTGAACGCTTGCACGTCTCCGACCTCCGCGGCAAATTGGGGAGCCGCATCGTAAGCTGCGCCGCCTAACAGGATCATTGGAGCTTTCTCCTTCAGCCGGGTGCGGACAACAGCAATCAATTCTGCGACGGCGGGCAGGTTGGCGAGGAGCGTCGTAGAAATGCACAAGACGTTGGCCGAACACTCTTCGACGACACTGAGAACCGAGGAATGCGGCAGGTTGGTGCCAAGAAACTGCACCGCCCAGCCTTTTGCCTCCATGGCGTCAGCAACAAGATTCGCGCCAATCTGATGTAGCTCTCCCGCAACACCGGTCACGACCATGTTGCCGCGTTTGACTTCCGCTGGGACCATACGTGGATAAATCGCAGCGATGGCGTACTGGGCGATCGAAGTCGCGATGTGCTCCTGGGCAACGCTGATTTGGTTCAGCTCCCAAAGCTGGCCCACGCGATGCAGCGACTCGGCAAAGAGATTTACATAGACATCCACGAGATCATGGCCCGAGCCGAGAGCGTCTTCGACAATGCTTAAGGCGGCTTGCCGTTGACCCATCAAAATCGCTGTCAGGAAAACGTTTCTGGTCAGCCCAAGTCCCTCGCCGGGCTGCGCGACGGGTGCCGGCTCAGGCCCCTGACAAGCTTCCCGGCCGCGCGTCAGGAAAATCTTGACCGCCTCACCTTCCTTGGGAAGCAGGAGCGCGCAAAGATGCTTCTCCAGCTGCGCTAAGTTCTCCTCCAGAGTGTGCGCGGCAATTCCCCGGGAGCCGAGCATTCGAGCCGTCCATCGCGAATAGTTGGCAAAGGCTTCGGGCGAGCCCGCCTCGATCGCGCCGGCTAGAAATTCGATATGAAAACAAGCGTCGGCCGTGCAATGCTGGCGGCCACGAGCGCCGTAACGCTCGACCCAGTCAGGATGGTTGGCAAAAAACTCGTCCGTGATTGCCGCGGCGGCATTGAGTTTTACCGCAGCCAGCTTCTGGACCAGCCCAGCGCGCTCGGAAGCAGATGAGAACGTCATGCGCGAGACCTCGCTTTTGGCCTAAGCCGGGGTGTTGCAGGCAGCTCGCACGCAATTGCGGCCGCTGTTTTTGGCCTCATAGAGCGCCGCGTCGGCACGGGCGACGGTCTGCTCCAACGTTTCACCCGCCATCCAACTGGTCACGCCCAAGCTGATTGTAATCGGCCTGGGACATGCGGCCACCGCGGTTTCCGCAACCTGGGTTCGAATCCGCTCGGCGATGCTGACGGCGTCAGCCGTCGAGGTTTCGGGCAGAAGGACCAGAAATTCTTCGCCACCGTATCGCGCCGCCAGATCAAACGGCCGCAAATCCTGCTTCAACACCGCGGCAGCGCTCACCAGCACCTGGTCGCCGGCGACGTGGCCGTACTGATCGTTGATTGACTTGAAGCGGTCCAGGTCAGCCATGATCAAGCTCAAGCTTTGCCGCTGGCGTTGGGCACGCGCAATTTCGCGCTGAAAGGCTTCGTCCAGGGTGCGGCGATTGGCCAGGCCCGTCAGCGTGTCGGTGCGGGCCAGACGTGCGATGGTTTGATTGGCCTCCACAAGCTCCCGATTCCTCCGCTCCGATTCGCGCATCATCACCGATAGTTCGTTCGTCAGTTCCAGGATTTCGGTCTGGAAGCCTGAATCGTAGCGGTGTTCGTGCGCTCCCAGCAGCAGCGTCGCGTCGCCACACCGCACCAGTCCAACTTCCAACGTCATCGGATTTTGCCGCCCATGGGCCAAATTCAGCAGCACACATCCGTCATACGACGCGGCCGCATCCGACAACCGCTCGCGCAGGCGCTGGGCGTCCGAACACACCAGATAGTCCCAAATGCTGGCACCAAAGTTCTTGGCGGGATCGGAAGCAAAAATTCTGCGACTGGCTCGATTCCTGGCGCGGATCGTGCCATCCGCCGCTAAGAGCAAGGCAAACACGGCGTCGGATTCCAGCAACCAATTGGAGACGGCAGTGGCCTGGCCTTCAAGGGCATCGCTTAGATTCTGAACGCCGCCAGGGTCTTCGATACTGTCAGCCACGGTTAGAGAGGTGAATGACGGGTCCAGTTTCAATCCCTGAGGGATCAGCTGGTGGGACTGATGGTGGGCTTCGCTGCGGTGCCAGGTGCGGAAGGATTCCGCGTCGGTCCACCGCGTTACCAGCAGAAATACCGAGGGGTCCGTCGCATCGGTTAGGACGTCAAGATCGCGAAAACCGGCCGCTTTCTCCACCAAACGGGGACGGTTAAGAAAGGCGCGGCGCACCTCTGCTTCCAGGCCATTGCGAACTCGAAACCGCGATATGACGGTAACCACAACAGCGCCTCGCAGGTAGGATACTGCTTCACCCTTAAGTACGCACTACGGCATACGCGCCGCAAAGTTGGCCGCGCTAGCCCTTCGCAGAAATAGGTCCGGTCACCCGTCTCGGTTCTCAAAGACCGGACGCTACTGTCCGCAGCATCTTCATCGGCATTTGCGGCGAGAGCCTTGAGCCCGGCGTGCCAACGCCGCGCGGCAGGATCGCTCGGAGCTTCGCCAGGAATAACCACGTCGGGATTGCCCCACCCAAGCCGACTTTGCTTGGGTGGGACTTGAAACTCGAAACTACGTCGTGACTGCACCGCGCAGCGCCAGCGCTACCATCAGCCGCGTGATCCCCGACATGAAGATGCTGATGCCGAACAGCGTTCCCACCACCCAGTCGGAGTTGAAGGGCCAGTGCGCCCAGATGAGGATGCCGAGCAAAATCGTAACGATCGCGTCGAACAGCACCCATCCCCAGCCTTTGAGCGGCTTGATCCGAAACGCCAGCACCAGCGCGAAGATTCCATAGACCAGCAGAAAACATGCCAGAATCAGCGTCAGAGCCAGTAGCCCGCCAACCGGATGCATCAGCAGATAGACTCCGGCAATGATGTAGATAATCCCAAGAATAATTTCCAGCGCGATATGCAATCCGCCGTGTGTACGGAAGGCATAGATGATCTGTGCCACTCCGTTGAAGATGGCCGACCAGCCGACCACCAGAGCAATCACCAACCCGAATTCCCACGGCGCCAACATCGCGATGATGCCCACGATGATCATCAGGACCGCCAGGGCGATTGACCATCCCGTTACTTTCTTCGCCAATCCACCCAAAACCGCTTCAGCCATAGTTCCTCCACTTTGTGTTGGGCGCAGGCTGACACAAATCGCCGGCGCTGAAGCTGAACTAAAAAGGCTTTTTCACCACGGAGGCACGGAGGACACGGAGTTCAAGTCGTGTCGACCACACCGCCAGTTAACGCGGCGGATGGAATGTTCATTGCCGCGCGAAATCTCACTATCGCTAATGCCGTAGGAACGGAGACGGAAACATTGTGCGCGAGCCGACCGGGATATTCAACGGCTAATCGTCTGATCTAAGTTGCAATGGAGATGCCATCGAATTGACGCCGTTCTCGAGATCTTCCTCTTCTCCGTGTCTCTGTGTCTCTGTGGTGAAAAGATCTTTGAACTACTCCGGCAGTCGCTCCACTACCGGCTCGATAATGTCGAAGAGCCGCATATCGACGGCTACCTTGCGGTTGTTCTTGCCACGGCTTAGGCGCTGACTGGTGAAGCGCTCGGCGGCGTGCGCCATGAAAGCGTCGGCAAAGCGCGCGCCCCAGACAACATCCTCATAGGCGTACGATGTGCGGGTTTGCACGATGCTCGAAAAGGTTTCGTCGAAGGCCTTCAGCAACACCAGAACTTCCGCGTTGGAGTTGCGCAAGGATTCCGGCGTCTCGCCGTGCAGCGGACTTTGCTCGTCAATGGGGTGCACTACCGTCCAGGTCAAAGGAAGAAAGACCACGCCGTCTCGTTCCAGCGGCAGCGGATAATAGCGCCGCGTCTTCATGCCATCGACGTCCTCAAAGCGGCTGATGATGACCTTCGCCGTGACCTCGATCAATTCATTGGAGCGTGCGTTGGCCACGCGAAACTCCAGCGCATGTATGCCCTGGTACGGCGCGACCACCGCGTGGCTGCTGAACAGAACGTTCGCCGTGGGCCGCGAGAAGCGGGCGAAGACCAGCCCGGTGGCGATAGCAAAGGCCATCAGTCCGGCCAAAGCTTCGATAGTGACAACGACATTGGCGGCGTAGCCAATGGGCACGATGTTGCCGTAGCCGATGGTCGACAGCGTCTCTACGCTGAAGAAGAAGGCGCGCCAGAAGGCATGGTGAATCACCCCGGGAACCGTGGTGATCAGCGCGCCGGGCCCGCAAGCGAGGTACGCCAGCGCAAACACAGCATTCGCCAAAACGTAACCAGCGACACCGAGCAGCATGAAGCTCGGCCACGGCATGGTGAGCAAAACATGGTATGGGCTCCAGGAGGCCATCAGGCCCAGCCCTTTGCGCTCGACGTTGAAGCTGCCGTCGCGATTCAGCAGGCGCTGATGGCTCTCGCGCGACACGACCGAACCAAAGCCAAGATCGCGCAGGTCCTGCTCGCTGATAGGTTGGGCGCGGGAAACCATGAGCTATTCGACGCGGGAACTACACTCGCGTTGCAGAAGTATAACGTGGAACTCGGGTAGAGCCGGCCTTCAGGCCGACGCCCAAGCCACTTCCTTCTGCCCATAGGCGGGACTTCCTACCAGATTGTTTCGATACCGGCCGCTTGAAGACGTCGGTCGCGGGTGACCAGAGGCAATCGCAGATGGACTGCGGTCGCGGCAATGATCCGGTCGGGCATGTCTGGAACCGCGTCTCACCGCGTCTCGAGGAATAGTCTTGAGCACCGCTAGCACCGCTGCAATTTTCAAATCGACAGGAACAGTGACTAACGCTGCATTCTCTTGCTCGAGGGCTCCGATTAACTTGTCAAAAGCGTCAGGCGGTATACGGCCGCGCTCCGCAAGATAAGCAACCTCCACGACAGAAATCGCCGACAAGTAAACCGGTGTGCCAACCGAGGCCGCCCGGTCTATCAACGCAAATGCCACTTGGGAAAGATTGCTGGACTCGAGCAAATACCAAAGAACGGCATGCGTGTCCAAAACCGCAGACATCAGGCGATATCTCGCGGAAAATTACCCCACGTCTCGCGGCGGGCTTGGGCTATATCCTCATCGCTGATTTCAAGGTTGAGGTCCTTCCATAATCCACGCAGGCTCTGGCGAGGCTTTGCGGGCGTGCTCTGTCGCGACAGCAGGTCAACAAAATCCAACACTTCCTAACGCTTGTCAGGAGGCAAGCGTCGCAACTTTTCCAGCACTTGTTCTTCGACCGTCATAAGGAATCGCTGACTCCTGTTGATTATACGACTCGCGACAAACTCGGCCCGGCTAACGTCCGCTCCCTTTACGCCGATTGCCGCTGCGAATGCCGCCGGCTCACGATCAGCACCTGGCAGTGCTGCTCATCGAATTCCACCTGGCTGGTGGTTGCGCACTTTGAGCACAGCCATACGACCTTCTGCTTGATGTGCCGTGGAAGTCCCCAAGCCAGAGGATTGCTTACCGGCAGGGTATAGATCCTGCCTGTGGCGAGCCGCTTGAACTCGGCGTTGCACTCCGGGTTGGCGCACTTCCCTAACTCGGGAGCAGGCATAACAATTTGGTAAGATGCCGAGCCGGACAAAAAAGTACATTCTTGACGTGACTTTGCATCTACTGCCGGAAACGGGCGCCAGAGTTTAGCATCCAACTTATGCCAAACTGACGGAGGCTAAATGGAACGTCATTGCCTGCCCGGAAAACCGTTCCCGCTGGGCGCCACCTGGGACGGAACCGGGGTCAATTTCGCCCTGTACTCGGAAAACGCCACCAGGGTCGAGCTGTGTTTCTATGACAGCCGCGGCCGTCGCGAAACCGGCCGCTTCCAGCTGCGCGAACAAACTGCTTTTGTCTGGCATGGGTATATTCCCGGCCTCGAGCCCGGCCAGCTGTACGGCTATCGCGTTCACGGCCCTTGGGAACCGGCGCGTGGTCTGCGCTTCAACCCTGCCAAGCTGCTCATCGATCCTTACGCCAAAGCGATTGCCGGTCGCATTGATTGGCAGAAGCCCATCTACCCCTACCGCTTCGGCGGCGAGAGCGCCGACCTTAGCATCGATCGCCGCGATAGCGCCAGCGGCATGCCCAAGAGCGTGGTCACTAGTCCCTACTTCGATTGGGAACACGACTCCTCGCCTCGTATTCCGCTCGCCGATTCCATCATCTACGAGATGCACGTCAAGGGTTTCAGCAAGCTGAACCAGCGGATCCGTCATGACCTCCGCGGAACTTACGCGGGCCTGGCGTCGCCTCCCGCGCTGAAATACTTGAAGGAGCTTGGTATTACCGCGGTTGAGCTGATGCCGGTGCATCAATTCATTCACGACAAGGTACTCGTCGATCGCGACCTGAGGAATTACTGGGGATACAACACGCTGAACTATTTCAGCCCTGAGTCGGAGTACTCCTGCTCGGGCGATATGGGCGCGCAGGTCGCAGAATTCAAGGCCATGGTGAAAGCTCTGCACCGCGAGGGCATCGAGGTCATCCTCGACGTGGTGTACAACCACACCGCCGAGGGCAATCAGCTCGGCCCGATGTTGAGCTTCCGCGGCATCGATAACCCGACCTACTACAAGCTGGTCCCCGACAATCCACGCTTCTACATGGATTACACCGGGACCGGCAACAGCTTGAACGTGCGCCATCCGCAGGTGCTTAAGCTCATCATGGACAGCCTGCGCTACTGGGTGCTGGAGATGCATGTCGATGGCTTCCGCTTCGATCTCGCCGCGGCGTTAGCGCGTGAACTGCACGATGTCGACCGCCTCGCCGCCTTCTTCGACATCATTCACCAGGATCCGGTCATCTCGCAGGTCAAACTCATTGCCGAGCCATGGGACGTCGGCAGCGGCGGCTATCAGGTTGGCAATTTCCCCGTTCTGTGGGCGGAGTGGAACGGCAAGTATCGCGACACCGTGCGCCGTTACTGGAAGGGCGACGAAGGTCAGCTCTCCGATCTTGGCTACCGCCTCACCGGAAGTAGCGATCTCTACCAGCACGACGGCCGCCGGCCCTACGCCAGCATCAACTTCGTGACCGCACACGACGGCTTCACGCTGGACGATCTGGTCAGCTACAACGAGAAGCACAACGAAGCCAACTGCGAGAACAATCAGGATGGCGCCAACGACAATTATTCCTGGAACATGGGCGTCGAAGGTCCAACCGATAATCCCGACATCCTCGACGCGCGTGAGCGCCAGAAGCGCAACCTGCTGGCAACGCTGTTTCTTTCGCAGGGCGTTCCCATGCTGTGCGGCGGCGATGAAATCGGCCGCACTCAGCACGGCAACAATAATGCCTACTGCCAGGATAACGAGATCAGCTGGAACGATTGGAAGCTGGACGACCGCCGCATCAAGCTGCTGGAATTCACACGCCAGCTCATCCAATTCCGCAAGGCCCATCCCAATCTACGCCGGCGCAAATTTTTCCAGGATAGCGACGTCTATCATCCCTCCTCGAAGAACATCGCCTGGTATCGCACCGACGGTCAGGAGATGACCGAGGAGCAGTGGAACACCGACTGGATGCGTAGCCTCGCCGTCATGTTCAACGGCGCCACCCTCGACGACGCCGACGAAATGGGCGAGCCGCTCAAGGACGACTCGTTCTTGATTCTGCTCAATTCCTACAGCAAGCAAGTGACCTACACGATTCCTCGGTCGCCGCACGGACGTGGCTGGAAGTTGCTGATGAACACCCACGACCTGGACAATCCATTCCACGAAGAGCCGATGGACGGCTTGCTCGATGTAGCCGGCCGTTCCGTGGTTCTGTTGCGCGAACTGGTTCCAGACGAGTTCGGGCAACGACAGTCAGAGCAAGAGACCGCGGCGGAAAACACTCCGGAACTCGACGAGGCGACAGTCGTGGCTAACCAGCAGGAGCCCGAGCCCGAAAAGACTCCCGAGTTCGTCGAAACTGTATCAACCGCGGGCGATCCAGAAACAGCGGTCGATTTGCCAATACCGATCCCGGCGGACTAGCGTCGGCGATTAGCCGCTTTGCTCATCGCATCCCACATTGTGGGATGCTGTCCGCGTTTCCCGCTGCTGTCATCCTGAGCTTCTTACTGCTGTCACCCTGCTTTTCTTGTTGCTGTCATCCTGAGCGGAGTGAGGCGTAGCCGAACGCAGTCGAAGGACCCCTATCGCGCAGAAGCTGCCGGCTCCCCCGCTTCCAATTGCATCCCACATTGTGGGATTCCGTCTGCGCTTCTTGCTGTCATCCTGAGCGAGGCGCTATAGCGCCGAGTCGAAGGACCCCTATGGCTCAGCAGCCGCTGTTCCCCCGGCTTCACATCGCGTCCCACATTGTGGGATGCCGTCTGCCGTTTCTTGCTCTGTCATCCTGAGCGAGGCGCTTTAGCGCCAAGTCGAAGGACCCGTATTGCTCAGAAGCGCCGGCCTCGCCGAATCCTACCCACCCACCGCCACGCTGAATTCGCTGCCCACGACACTGAACACCGCGTTCACGTCGCTCGCTGTTGCGCTCATTGCTGCCACGGATGCTAATCCGATGATTGCCGCTGTGAGCGCGTATTCAATCAGATCCTGACCCGACTCATCGCCAATAAAATCCCCAATCCGCTCCCTCATACAGCCACCTTTGCTTTCCGGTGGTCCGAGAGTGATCACATTCGCGCCAACTCCCAGTATCCGCTCACATCTGCCGCTCGCTGCATATTTATCGTTCGCGCCGCCGCCCATCGCGCCCGTTCTGGATCGCTGCTGCTTCGGGAATGCGCGATCTGCGTCCGACGAAGGGGCCCGGCTTCAGCCGCGCCGCTCAAGCCCGCAAACGAAGGGTCGTGCCCTGACACAAATCTCAGCATTAGCCAAACGCAGTCGCCTCGGCCAGGTTTGGTGTTCCGGCAAATCGCGGGTTCTCTTGGGTATCGTGTACTGTATTTAGCTATCAAGTATGGCTGTGCCGAATCGACCATAGTCGGAGGCAGACCTTGAACTCACGCCGGGAATTTCTGACGCGCGCGCCGCTGGCATTGGCGGGCGTCGCCGTTGCCTCATACGCTCAAACCCAGCAACCCTCCAACGCGCAAGCGCAAAATCAGCAGCAGCAACCGCCGGGTGCGCCGCCGGCATTTGGCACCGCTCCGGCCGTCGGCCCTGAGGTCTCGCCCGATACCTTCGCCCAGGCCGAGAAGCTGGTGCAGGTGCAATACACGCAGGAGGAGCTGGCCCAGTGCTCCGGCAACTGGCGCATGGCGATGGCTCCGCTCTACGAGATGCGCGTCGGCCCGCACAAGGCCAAGCTGGAGGAGACGCTCCCGCCTGCCACATTGTGGGACCCCCTGATCCCCGGCACCCAGCCCGGACCGTCGCAGAGTCGATTCGTTGTCGGCAACGCCGATCCCGGCCCGCTGCCCTCGAAAGACGAAGACATTGCCTTCGCCTCGGTGGTGCAACTCTCCGGCTGGATTCAACAGCGCAAGATCACCTCCGAGCGGCTGACCGGCATTTATCTGAAGCGGCTGCGCGAATACGACCCCAAGCTGCGTTGCGTGATCACGCTTACTGCCGATCTCGCGATGCAGCAGGCCAAGCAGGCCGATGCGGAGATCGCAGCCGGCAAATATCGCGGCCCGCTCCACGGTATTCCGTACGGCGTGAAGGATCTGCTCGACACGGCGAACATTGCGACGACCTGGGGCGCCGAGCCGTATCGCAATCGCGTGCCGCAGAAGGACTCGGTTGTCGTCGAACGCCTGCAGAATGCGGGCGGCGTGTTGGTGGCCAAGCTCAGCCTGGGCTCGCTCGCGCTCAACGACATCTGGTTCGGCGGCCAGACGATGAATCCCTGGCTACTGGAAGAAGGCTCGTCGGGATCGAGCGCCGGTCCAGGGGCGGCGACGTCTGCGGGACTCGTCGCCTTCGCCATCGGCAGCGAGACCGGCGGCAGCATCGTCAGCCCGTCGATGCGCTGCGGCATCACCGGACTGCGCCCGACATTCGGCCGCGTGGCTCGCACCGGCGCGATGACGCTGTGCTGGTCGCTCGACAAACTCGGCCCCATGGCGCGCTACGTGGAAGACACCGTCCTGGTCCTGAGCGTGATCAGCGGGCCCGACGCCGGCGACCTGTACAGCATCCCCAGCGAGCTGGACTTCGACGCCAACGCGAGCGCGAAAGGCCTGCGCGTCGGTTACTTCCCATCGTGGATGAAAGACCCGCCGGCGACCCAGGTCGATCGCGCCGCGCTCGAAACCGTGAAGAAAGTTGGCATGGTTCCCGTCGAGATGACGCTGCCGGAGTGGCCTTACGATTCGCTGGACCTGATCCTGTTCGCCGAAGCAGCCGCGTCGTTCGAGGAACTCACGCTCTCGGGCGGACTCAACCAGCTCAAGATGCAGGTGCCCGATGCTTGGCCCAACACGTTTCGTCAGTCGCGTTTCCTGTCAGCCGTCGACTTCGTGCAGGCCGACCGCTTCCGCCGCAAGGTCGCAACCGAGATGGCACGCATCTTCTCCCAGGTCGACCTGCTGCTGGTGCCGTCGCTGCGCGACGAGATGCTGACCCTGACCAACTTCACCGGACATCCGTCGCTGACATTGCGCGCGGGATTTGTCGAGGTGTCGGAGGCGCGCAGCGATTGGGCGCCCGACCCGGCACATCCGCTGCCCAAGTTTTCGCCGCCGCGTCGCGTGCCGCATGGCGTGACGCTGATTGGCCGGTTGTTTGAGGAGGGAACTCTGTGCGAGGCGGGCATGGCGCTGGAGAAAGCGTTCGCCGTCGCCAGCCAGCGGCCGCCGGGATTCTGAGATCCAGCAGAATCGCACCAGCGCCACAGGCGCGGAAGGTGATAGCCCCGCCCTTCAGGGCGGGGTCGGCGCGAGGTTGGAACCCGAGTCGGCTTCACCGGCCGCTGAAAAAGTCGATCGTGGATGTTTTGAAGGGGCGCAGCTTCAGCTGCGCCGTTGCAAGGCTTTTATTTTTGTCGTCACGAGGAGGCCTTCAGGCCAATGAGGGATCTGCTTCTCGACTTTTTCAGCAGCCTCTTTAGCCCCTGAGGGAGCAGGGTTTTCTTTCTCGGTTCATCCTGAGATGGCTTCTGGTACTCGTCCCCTGAACCCTGTCTTCCCACATCGGAGCGAACTTGTCTGATCGTGATACTACGAGCACACTTTGGCGCGTATTTTTTACATGTCAATATGGCGAAACACTACAATAGGCCGTAAGGGCATTAACCCATTTGACGCACATGTTGGGGTGCGTCATAATCCTCGGTGCCGTGACAGGGCTAATCTGCATTTGCATTCATGGGGCACGCTGGAAGTTTTTGTCCAATGGATGCGGTCTTAACGTCAGAAATGCTGTAACAGAATCGGGTATGGTGGGTCGTCTTACTGAACTGGTCTTCGTAAGCGATGCACCCAAAAATATCGAGGGGGTGGCTGAAGTCATCACTGGGGGCATCAAGGGGGGATGGCACAGTAAGCGTGGCGGTGTCGCCGGGGAAGATAGTAAATCCCCGTGGCGACGCACTGAATTTCTCTTCTCTCCCGTTGAGGTATCCGGTCATGAGGTGGGTTCTGGTTTCCTGTCCGGCGAACCAGCACGCAGACTGCATCGGTTCAGCTATCCGATATTCCATTTCGCTAAATTTCTTAGTTCCCTTGAGCGTGAGAATGGTGGGAATAGGGAACATATTAATGTAAAGGGCTGGCGATGGCCCGTAGTTCTTCAGCGTGAAGGTGAGATTAAGCTTGATCTCGCCTCGCTTGTTGCCCACGTCTGGATTGAATTGAACTTCCTCTATGATTGGCGAGCCGATAACTCCTATCCAGGGGCGTTGGCCCCTCATCAGGGTTTCGCTGGCGATGTCATTAGCTCCCTTGGCGGCTTCAGCGCTTTTCATGTTGGCACTTGCAGCCACAGCCTGGGAAGCGGTTTGATGTATAACCTGCCGCATCATCCGCTCGAATTGACCGCCGCTTTGGTCAAGCGCATCGGCGGCCGATTGGGCGGCCTTCGTACTGGCCTCGGTTGCAACCCTCATCTGAGTGAGTTGTCCCCAATAGATCAGCATAATAACGAAGCTGACAATGGCCGTGAAGGCTTGAATGATAATGATCCATTTTTCCCCTCTCTGTATGCCTCGGAGCTCTTCGTCAAGTTTTGTGGCAGCATCCTCTTTGTTGCCGGAGCCGCCCTGGGGTTCTGGTCTCACTTTATTCTGCTCAGTAGCAGGTACAGTCGGTGGCGATTTCGCAAAAGGATTATCCTCGGGCTTGGGGGGTGGCTGATCGCTGGTGCCCTGATCTGGCATGGTGCCAACCTAGTCTTAGAAGTTTATTGAAGGAGATATGAAAGCAGAATACAAAGAAGGGCCAGAAGCAAGAGAAAACTTTGAGCGGTTGGCAACGGCTGTTCTCCGGGCCGGAAACCCGAAGAAGCAGCCGAAGAAAGCGACTAAACGCCGCAAAACATCCGGCAAGAAACAGGGCTAGAAGGGTTCCTCTTGCCCCGTCCCTGCCGTCTCGTGGTGGAGCGAGTCGGCATCCTTGCCAGTGAGCGTCGCATACGTGAGACGCTTTCCGGCAACCTTAGCCATGAGATAGGCGAAGCGGTCAGAGTCATTCAGTGGGTTGTCGCGCGTCGCGCGGTTGTTGTAGCGGAACACCTGTTCGTCAAGGTAGCGATCTAGATGGAACGGCTCGACAGCAACGTAGGTTCCTTTGAGCGTCCGCTCGAGCAGCGACCAGAAATTGTCGATGCCCTGCGTGTGTACTTGTCCGCGCACGTACTCGCGAGTATGGTTTACAACCTCATGCACGAAATTTTCTTTCAGGTTGTCATAACCAACGTGCTCGTCGGTGTAGACGCTGCTACCAATCTCAACCTGCTTCAGAATCTCATTCTGCAAGGTTTCCCGCTTCACATCGGGAATGACTTTGGCGCGGACTTGCCGCAGGTTGCGGTCGAGAACTCCGAACACAACCGTCTTGTCAGTGTTGATGAATCCGCGACGTACCTTGCCGCGCTCTGCTGCTGCTTTCAGCCTGCGACTCTTGTGCATCTTCTGCGGATTTGGACCGATAAAAGTCTCATCGGTCTCTGCACCTTCCCGACCGCTAAACTTGAAGGTCTGATCGTCGCGCATAGCTTCGCGTATGCGATGCAGCATGAACCATGCGGACTGCTGACGAACACCGATAGCCTTGCCGAGTTCGTAGCTACTGATTCCGTTCTTGCAGTTTGCCAGCATCCAGAAAGCCATCATCCACTTGTCAAGTGTGATCGGGCTATCTTCCATCACGGTTCCAACCTTGACGGTGAACTGCTTCTGGCATACGTAGCAGAACCACAAGCGGCGAGTCTTGACGAAGGAGTGCTTCGCCTGTCCGCAGCGGGGGCAGGTTACGTTGCCACCCGGCCAGCGGTATTCGACGGCAGCATCAAAGGCGCGTTGCGGGTCGCTGAAGTAGGCGATTGCACCTTGCAGAGTCTTGAGGCGTTCCATGCCTAAAATAGTACACTTAGCTCACATGTGTGTCAAGCGTGTTATTGCCGCCGTAATCTATTGCCTGGATTAGAGATATAAAGTTGGCAAAACGCGCAAAATCCCCCACAAATTGTGCTATGATGAAGTTAGAGTCAGAGAAGGCAAACAGCCGAATCTGGCCCTTTTGCTTTTGCCGTCTAGCGACGTCCCATTCATACTTAACCCATTCATAACTCACCCTATTGCAGCAGTCCGACCTTCAGGATCGGCGTGGTAGTCGCAGGGTTCAGCGCCATCGTCAGCGCGCCGCTGCCGGTAATCTGCATCTGGTCGGTCACAACGTTGCCCCAGACGAGCGTGCCATTGGTGGTACCGCCGGGAATTTGAAACACGGTCGCGTAGGTGGTGGAGTGGAAGTACAGCGTTCCGGTGTACGCTAGCGTTCCCGAACCTTGCAGCTGCGGCGACGCCGTATCGCCGTGGTCCATGAACATCAGCAGACCGCGTATGGTTCCGACCGTATCGGTCGTATCGCCGGCCGTATCCCAGTAGCTGCCTTGCGTCGTGCACTGCGCCAGCATGATGTTCGTGTTTAGCGTCGACCCCAGATTCAGGTAGGATGGCGGCGCACTGCCGTTGCACGTCAGGTCGGTCACCGGCACAGTATCCACTCGGGGCGACGACGGTTCTCCCGACGCGCCGCTGATCACCGGCTTGGCGCTGCCGTGAAAATAAAACATCACGCCGTCCGTCTGGTGCCACGTCCACGGGGATCCGCCGCCTCCGCCATTGGCGCCGGCCGTCTGGGTTACCGGACTGCAGTTACCGGTGCTGAGATTGGTGTTTACCACTCCCTGCGAGTTGGCACAGGCCTTCGCCATCCGAATGCTGTCGCTACCACCGATGGCCAGGTCACCATCCATGTAGTACACGCCGGGCAGAAACGTAATCACGTCATTGCCGTTCTCGCTGATCCCGTTGGGATAGTAGCCGGGCGCATACTCCTTGCAGCCGCGGCAATACCACGACTGGCTCCCGTACTTGCTCAGATTGCAGGTCCAGTAGGTGCTGTCGTTGTAGCTGCCATAGTTCGTCGGCGCAGTGTCCGGACATCCATCCATCTCCGGCGCGGCCAGATTGTAGTAGGTCACCGTTCCGCCGCTGTGCGTCGTCTTGGTTAGCGGTGTAACACTTTTCATGCCCGCTGCCGCCGGCACCGTCGAGTAAGGATCCGGCACCGGACTCGCCGGCCAGTCCCAATGTCCCGTCGTCCCGCCGCTGAAGCCGGCAGGCAATCCCGTGTTGCCATTCGTTCCATAGCATCCGGTCGAGCTGCCAGGCGCAACATGCGGACCACCATACGTTCCGACATCCGAGCCGGTGAGGTTCGGCCCGCCCTTGATCGTGTCGATCACACCGCTCGATCCGCACGACACCGCCGTGACACTGCTGGAGTTCACGACAATGCTTCGCGGCGGACCGCCAACAATAGTTAGCGAACCGCCGCCCGAATACGTCAGAGCCCCCGACATCGTGGGATGCAGGATCATGATCGGCGCGCCTTGCATGATCTGCGTCAGCCCGCAAGTCGAATTCGCCGCCACCGTCTGTGTCTGACTTGCGGTAATTAGCGTGGCGAAATAGGTCTTCACCGGCAGCGATACGCTCACCTGCATGAACGGATAAGGCGCGATGGACGAAGGCGGCGGCGTTACGCCGGCCACGGAGCTGGGGAACGTCCACGAAACTGTTGCCGCTCCGCTGCTGTACCCGTTAAACCCGTTCTTGCTGGCGTACCAACACATGGTGGGGCCGCTCGTGCTGTAGCTGGTGCAACTACCGGCGCTGCCAGCCGCGAACCCCATGTTGGGCAACGTCGCACCGCTGGCGATCTGATAAACATCCATCATGCCCGCTTCACATGCGGCGTCAGCAGCCGTTTGTGCCTGCTGGCGCTCAAACCAGATGTTCGTGTAATCCACGGCAAAGGCCAGCACCGCCAGCAGAAACAGGCTCAGCATCAAGACGATGGCGATGCTTGCCTGCCCGCCCTCGTGACGGGAACGTTTCGCCTCAACTGTCCTTTGGATCTCGCCCAACGTCATAGCTACCTCTTCAATAAACGATGCGTCCTTCGGCGGTGATCTGCATGGTGGGAGGAGTAAATCCCGGCAAACTCATGTACGCAACATACGGGTAGTTGATCGTCACCTTGATTCGACTCGCAGGCGTGGCAGTTCCATCCGGCCAGCTCGGCGTCACCGTCATCCCGCTGATGTCGTGAAAACAGATGGCTGCATATCCCTTCACTACCGTGCTGATGTTGTTGCCCGTGGTATCTCCGCAACCGCTGCTGGGTCCGCTGCAAGAGCTGCTGTCGGTTCCATGCACGATGGCATAACGCACACCTTCCCGCGCGGCGTTGCCTAGCACGCTGTAGGTGTAAATCGTCATGCAGAACTCAAAGATCAGGAAGGTCACAGAAACAAGGTCCATACTGACAACGCGAATTCAATCAGCATCGATCCGCACTGTTCGGCGACGATCCCCCGGCGGCTCTTGTCGAATCGCGCGTGAGTTCCAGTCTTCATCAGTCAATCGCTCGCATCTCAGCCGACCAATGCACGGATAGCGCCGGCATGGTGAACGTGAAGAAATTCAGCGGGATTGGCGGGCTGACGGTATAGACCACATCCACCCGTTGCGCCAGCATGCCGCTGGCTGACTCAGGGTCCTGATCGGGCGTGAAGCTCAAGGAACCGGATGGGAAGGTGCTGCAGTTCGTAATGTACCCATTCGAGGTTTGTGTAACGCCGATCCCTTTCGAACAAACCTGTACCGACGTCTGGCTCGACATATTGGCCAGCCCCGACAGGTCACCGCCCGCCAAACCCGCCACTCCCGCAGTATCAGCCAGTGAACCCGAGGTTCCCGCCGATGGCAGTTGTTGTTGTGCTGGGGAAACGAAACCCTGTCCGGAATACAGCACCGCATTGCGCGAGGATGACACGAGATTGGCAGCCACGATGAAGAAGTAGCCAATGTCGACGGCGAAGCAAAGCATCAGCACCAGGATCGGTACCACCAGTGCCGTCTCAATCAGGCTTGATCCCCGATCGAGAGTTCGTTGTGGCTTGAATCTGGCCATCAATTAGCCAGCCCTCCTAAGAGAATGCTAGGGCGCTGGCTGCATGAGACCAATCTTTATCTGCTCAAACAGGAAAGTTGTTTTTCCTATTCGGCACGATTTCAGAATGGAATGCCAGACTTGCAAATGTCGCGGCACGATGAGGCAATTTCGTAGCTCTAGCGGCGGTCGCGCGCTAGCCTGAACTCGTGCACGCAGCTATAGCCGCACCAGTCGAACTTCCGCCGAGAACGATCGCCGCCAGTTCCCACTCTGTGAGCACGTCTGCCAGGTGGGCAAAGATCTTTTCATTTCCGGTGCTGCTGGCCATGGCTCTCGGAGCCTCCATCTTTGTCTTCGACAGCAGCAGCATCGCTGACCCGGATATCTGGTGGCACCTGAGAAATGCACAGGTTTTCGTTCAAGCTCACTCTGTCGTTCATCACGATTTCTATTCTTTCACCGCGACGGGCGCGCGCTGGATTAACGAAGCCTGGCTGAGCGAGCTTCCCTACTATTTCGCCTGGCAATGGTTTGGCATTCGTGGAATTTATCTCGTGATGCTGGTCGAGGTACAACTGATTCTCCTCGGCGTCTTTGGAGTAGCCTACCTCGCTTCTAAGAATGTGAAGTCGGCATTTGCGGCATCGTGGCTGGCAGTATGGTTGGCCACGGTTTCTTTTGGCCCGCGAACCTTGTTAGCAGGATGGATCTGTCTGGTCGCCGAGCTCTACATCTTCGCGCAGTTCCTGGATGGGAATGATAAGACATGGCTGTTGCCGCCGCTTTTTATCCTATGGGCGAACCTGCATGGATCATGGCTCATCGGAATGGTATTGCTCGGCATTTTTTGCCTGGCGGGGTTAGTTCAGGGATCATGGGGACGGATTGAAGCTACCCGATGGACGCCAAGACAGGCGCGAAGGCTATTACTGGCAGGTAGTCTAAGTGTCGCCGGGCTGTTCTTAAATCCCTACACGTACCACCTGGTCTTCTATCCATTTAACTTCGCATTTAAACAGAGGCTTAATGTTAACCATGTCGACGAATGGATGAGCCTGGACTTCCATAGTGTGCGCGGCAAGATCCTATTCGGAATGCTGGCCGCAACTACTATTCTCGCTTTGGTCCGCAAGCGCCGCTGGAGGCTGGACGAAGTTGGCTTTCTTCTTCTTGGTTTCTATGCGGCCATGACCTATAGCCGCTTCCTATTCCTTGCTGCAATTGTCTTGACGCCGATCCTCGCCAGAGAATTGGATTTCTTCCCACCCTACGATCCTGAAATCGATAAGAAGTGGCTGAATGCCATCTTCATGGTCGTCATCCTAGTCGGCTGCACCTGGCGCTTTCCTTCCGCGCAATTCCTGATGCGTGACACCATACGAAACTATCCGTATCGGGCGCTGAATTACCTCCGCGAATTCCATCCTCAGGGTCCTGTCTTTAACGATTGCCTCTGGGGCGGCTACCTAATCTGGAATGTCCGCAACATCCCGGTGTTCATCGATTCGCGCATCGACATCTACGAGTACGATGGCGTCTTTGCCGACTATCTCGACGCCCTCGGCATCAAGAACACGCTGGAGATTCTGAACAAGTACCACATCCGCTATGTGCTGTTTCCCCGCGAGACTTCGGTCGCTTATCTCCTGATGAACAATACCGGCTGGAAAATGCGTTATCAGGCCCAACGACGGTTCTGCTGGAGCGCACTGATCCTGCGCAAACATATGACACATCAACAATCGTGCCGCCGCGAAATCGTCCGGCGCGTGCGCCCGCGGCGAGTGAGCACGAGTAGCAGAGTCATCTCCAGGCTCCCCTGGATTTTCGTTTCTGGAAGACGTCGCTTGCACTCGTGGGTGTGCATGACTCGCGCGCGTCCAGGATTTCGTTGCGGGAATCTCCGTTGACCCTCACCGCACACGAGTATCCAATATCAAGCTCGCCGGCAACGATTAGCCAGGGTGCTCCGAGCTGGCCGGCAGCAGGCGCTGACTTTCTGCGATTGCGTACTTCCGATGTCTGGTTTTATCCGTGGAACGAGGCCGACCTGGCTCGCTACTTCGACGCTGACGAGAGCCGCTGGCGTGCTTCCAGCCGACCCGCGGTAACCGATCTCCGCTTGCTCATCACTCCCATGGATTGGTTTTCGCAGAAGCCGGAGTCGATCGAAATCAAGTCAGCTGATGCAGTCGGTCTCAGCATGGCGCAGTAAGAGCCTTTTGTTCACCACGGAAACACGGAAAGCAAGGAAAAAGTAAGCTACAGAAGATTCCGTGCGTTCCGTGCTTCCGTGGTGAATTCTCCTAACTCATTTTCCGCTGATCCGTCGTCCCAGCGCCTTCAGCGGAAATCGCATCCCTTCAAACAAGATCTTGCGGTTGAACTTCGATTTGCCGGCCTCGCGCTCATAGAAAATGATAGGAAATTCGCAGAAGCGAGCGCCTTTGCGATGCAAATTGAATTTCATTTCCATCAGAAAGGCATACCCTTCCGACTGAATGGAATCGAGATCGATCTTCCGTAGCATCTCCGTACGGTAGCCGACAAATCCCGCAGTCATATCGTGCACAGGCACGCCGGTACACGAGCGCGCGTAGAGATTTGCGCCGAAGCTGAGTGCGCGTCTGCGAACATCCCAGTTCTGCGCGCCTCCGCCTTTCACGTAACGCGATCCAATCACCACCGGGTTCGTCTTCAGCAATTCAATCATTCGCGGCAGTAGCTCCGGCGGATGAGACAGATCGGCATCTGACTGGATCACATAGTCCGCAAGATTTTCGCGAAGCACCTTCTTGATCCCGTCGCGGCACGCCGATCCATACCCGCCTTTGCCCGGCCGCGGCAGCAAGTGGATATTGGGATCCGAAGCTTGCATGCGTCGAATCTCGTCCGCGGTACCGTCAGGCGAGTTGTCGTCGACAAACAGGATCGGCTCGTTACCGGCAGCTTTGCGAATGCGGCCAACCAGCACGGAGATGTTGCCGTGTTCGTTATAAGTGGGAATGATGAGCATTAGGTCGGGTTTTCCATCGAAGGGGTGTGAGCAATTTATGATGAATCCGGAGATTCTATCTTAGCAAGTGGGATCGGCAACCCCGTATCGAGAGCACCCATTTCCTCGCTCAGCGCTGCGTCATCGTCAGCCGTACCGCATCGGCGGATTCGATAGTGATCGAATCCGGCTGCAGTGAAACCCAATCCAGTGGCGTGGCAATAATCCGAAGATTGGTAATCGCGGACTTCGGCGCCGGGCGCCACTGGCTCTCATTCGAATCGAAGTATCTCGCGAGGTCCGGTCCCTGCCACGGGTAGAACCAGACATCGGTAGCCACGTTGGGCTGCAAGATAAACCATTGCACGTCGCGAGTACCATCGGCACGCGTGATCTCCAACTGTAATCGCTCCGGCTTGCGCAACTTCCACGCGAAGCCGCAATGCACCGTCAGCCGCAGCCGGATGAAGTCGAAACCAGCGGGCCAAGCCGGAGCGCCGATGCTGGTCACCGAGCGGCGTTCGTCAATGGCATACGTTCGCGGCGGCAATCCGAGTGATTGTGATTGCAAGGCGATGCGCGCCGGACGCGAGTCATCACGCTGTAACGCCACGACGCCGGGCGTCAGTTCGTCTGCCCGGCGATAACGGCGCACCATCCAGAACCAGACCTCCGGCGTTCGAGTGAAATTCGGGATGCCGTCGACGGGCACGCTCAGATAATTTCGCGACCAGCGCGCCATTTCTGCCTGCGACATGCGAGTGTAGTCGTCGTCGGGCAGGTATAGCGCCGCCGGTATTGGCTTGCCTTCAAGACCGGCGATCTCCAGCCGCGAGAGATATGGGCCGCTGGCCGTGTAAGCCTGCATCAGCCCGCCAGCAACGTTGCGGCGCGCGGCGAGGCCGAACATTGTCTGATATGGGAAGACAAATATCGAGTCCTCAGCCCCGCTCCGTGCGCTGAGGAAATTCGCTCCCGCGGTCAGCATTCGCGGCGTCAATGGCTCGATGTAGCAGGCGCGATCGTATTCGTTGTACCCCGGAGGGCATTCCGTCATCGGATTGCTGAATTGCCCATATAGACGGATGACGCTCGACGGGCGAAATACCGGATGCGAAAACAGCATGCATCCCGCCACTGCAACCAGAACGCCGACCGGTGAGCCGAGCTTCCCGCGAAACGAGAACAGAATCACGCTGGCGAAGAAGATCATCGCGAACTCGCCGATGATGACGTGGCCGATGTCGGAGCGCACCAGCGCGCTTTGCATCTCCACCAACGCGAGCACAAAGGCTCCCACAAGAAATGCCGGCCGTTGCGCAATCGCGGCGGCGTCCTCTCCGCGCTTAAGGCCGCGTGCCAGAAATACCGCGACGCCAATCAGCAATCCGCCAACCAGGTGCGCGGTTCCTTCGTCGGTCATCGCTGCGGGGGTCGCCCATCGATACACCGAGATCTGCGCCAGCGAATCGCGCCAGAACTTGAAGTCCAGCGGCGCGGCCACGAAGCAGTTGACCGCGATTGCAAGAAGGAGCGACGCGCTGACAAAGGCCACCAGCGCGATCAACAGCCGGGTTGCGAAATGATCACGCCGCGTCTCAAAGCCGAACGCGACCAAGCAGACGCCCCAGGCGGCCGTCGTATAAATTCCTGTATCCCCCGCGACCAGGAATGCGATAACGCAGAGCAGGGCGCCAGCGACTCCGGCAAACACCGCGCGCAGTTTTCCATCCCTCACCGCATACCAGCCGCGCAGAAAAACTGCGAACATCAGCACCGGCAATGACGTTCGTAGCGAAAGCTCCCAGAAGGAACACATCAACAGGACAAGAACGAATCGCTTCCACGGCGCCTGCTCCGGAAGCAGCAACCTGATTGCGAGATAAGCGAAGACGATGGCGCACCACAGCGGAATCGTGTTCCACGTCGCGTACAACGCTCCGAAAGAAATGGGGATGGACCGCGCAGGTATCGAGGAGAGCCATTGATAGATGGGCCCATGCGTGAAAGCGACATCGCGGCCGATCCAGATTCCCTGCAGCGCCTTGAACGGGCTGTCGAGGTGCCAGTTGTCGTCGATCAGGCCGAGGTTGGGGACGAGCGTGACGGTGCGGTGCGATAGCCAAACTGTGGGAAACGAGCCGAGCACGAGCAACAACACCGCCAGCACATCCCAATACTGCTGGAGCCAAAATAGGCTCCCATCTTTCCTGATTGAGATCTGCGAGCGTTCTCGGCTCGGAACGACACCGGCCTTCCCCATAGTCGAAAGCCATTCTACTTGAGGGAAACTTTGCGCGTGGTGGGCAACCCAGTCTGGGCAGTAACCGACAGCACCGATTAAAGACCTTAGCACTTAGGTCTCGGTGGGTCGAATCGAGTTATTCACTTCATCTCTGCAGTATCTTGGAATACTCTACGAACTGATCGTTACAGACTAACGCAGTCAAGATGGATGACTTCCAATCTCCGGGGATTTTGGCCATAGTCTGAGTCCTTGTCACAGCCGAGGTGCACAAAGTACTATGTGCGAAAGCTGACCACCAAGCGCACGACCAAAACGCGAGCAGAGGCGCGCGTCTTAGCCGCAAAGCAGTTCCATCACGAGAAGAAGCATGCATAGTCCGGCCCAGGCCTTTCGTACCGCTGTGTCGCAGAAGTCGCAGCGCGCTGGCTATCTTGCCGCACCGTTGGCGTTTGCAACGGCTGGAGGGCTCGCTCTCTTTTACCTTCTCACCAGCCTCTACATCGCGGCGCATCGCGTCTTTTGGTTCGACGAGCTTTTCACCGTGCACATCGCGCGGCTAGCCAAAGTTGGAACTGTGTGGTCGGCCTTGGCGAATGGCGTCGACGCTCTGCCTCCACCCTATTACCTGCTGGTTCGCGTCTTCGATTCGGCCTTCGGACCCGGTGACGTCGCTGCCCGCGTTCCGTCAGCCATCGCCATGTTCATCGGCCTGCTGGTGATTTTTGATTGCGCTCGACGCCTGACCGACGGCCTGCACGGCTTGATTGCACTTTCACTGGCCACCTGCTCGTTTCTGCCGTATTACGGCTACGAAGCGCGCTCTTACGCGATCTACTTCATGCTCGCGGCCGTGAGCTTCTGGGCATGGAACTATAACGGCGACCGCCAGAATCTGGGCACATTCCTCTTCGGCGCGTCCTTCTTCGTCGGCGTCTGCTTCCACTACTACTTTGCGATGTGCATACTGCCCTACCTCCTGTGGGAGATGCTGCGCTGGAAGCTAGGACATCGGCCATCGTCGGACCTGCTTGCGGGAGTTGCTGGCGTGGTCATCCCGGTGGTATTGCTTTCGCCGTTTGCGCTGTCGTTTTCACGCAAGTTCGCTCTCGGCTATTGGAACCGTCCGACATTTCTCGAACTCCGTGCCATCTTCGGCCAAATCTTTCCTGACGCGTTGTTCCTGCTGGCCCTAGTCATGCTTTGGGTTGTGATCGCCGGCTGGGAAGATCGCCATGAGCCCGCTCTCGCGATGCAATCCGCCGAGGCCACAGGTTGGCTCTTCCTCATGATTCCGCTGGTGGCGTTTTTTGTCGCGGAGACGCTCACCAATGCCTTCTACAGCCGCTACTTCATCGGCGTGATTCCCGGCATCGCAGTGGCGTTCGCGATTTCCCTGTACCGGTATTTTCGTAAGGCCGCTCAGGTTTCGCTGGGGGTCTTCGTACTACTCGCAGGCTGGGGAGTCGCGCAGCAGATGACGGTCGTCTATCATCCTGACAAAGTGGAAGCTACCGGCATCCGCTCCTTCCTGCAGGTGGAAGACACGCTGCATCTCGAAGGAAAGCGTTACTTCGTGTTCTCTGGCCCTTTGCTGTTCCTCGAAGCGCAACACTACGCGGCGCATCCGGAACAGTGCGTCCTCTTCTTGCCTTCCGATTTCGACCGGCAGGTACAGAATGGTCCCGACCCTTACTTGCATCAGCGCCTGGAGCTGAATTTGTCGCAGTACTATCCCATGCAGTTTTGGACCATCGAGGATCTGCGGCGGCATCAGGCTGAATCCGCGCTGATTGAGCCGGACGACAAGACGCTGCAAGATTTGCACGCTGTCGGCGTTCAGGCAGGTAGAAGATTCTCGACTCCGCTACAGGTCGATTATCTCCGCTAGCTCCACTCGCATCCTTTTGCCGATTGAACCTTATTCGAACTAGCTGCAGTTACAACGCAATAGCCAGCCTCGATAGGGAATCTCCTCGCTTGAGCAGGAATTTCCTACGCAACGGCCCCTATCGTGCATCAAACAGAGTGCCCCGCTTCGTGAATGTCCGTGGAGGATGTCATGACGCTCCTCAGTGCCAATGTCCCCGAGTTTTGGATCATCGGTTTTTACATCGCGGTAGCGACCACAATCTTGACGTTGATGGGCGTCGTTCTTTTCCTGTGGGGTAAGCATCCATCCCGCGAAGAGCAGGCGCAGATCTACCAGATTCACGAGAGAATGACTCATATCGCAGATTCCACGCCTGTCCCCGATAGAAGAGCAGCCTGACCGCGGCTGCACTATCCAGGAATCATCGACATCCGATCGTCCCGCGCTCTAGCTCTCCGTAGCCGGTTTCGCCTACAATATCTTTCCAGTAAGGCGCCCAATCGCGCGTTTTCCCGGGCTATCCCACATACGACTGCGAACTGACCCCGGCGCTCGTGTCGCTCAACAAGGAGCTATTGTGAAGAAAATCGGAGTCATATTCGGCATGGAGACGACCTTTCCGCCTGCTCTGGTGGAAAAGATCAACACCATGGGCGAATCCGGCATTCAGGCCGAGCTCGCTACCGTCGGTGAAGTCCGCATGGCCGAGCCCTCTCCCTACCACGTGATCGTCGATCGCATTTCGCACGACATTCCCTTCTATCGTGGCTACCTGAAAAATGCGGCGTTGTCGGGCACCATCGTCATCAACAATCCGTTCTGGTGGAGTGCCGACGACAAGTTTTTCAATTACGCCCTCGGAGAGAAGCTGGGCGTCGCGATTCCGCCCACCGTTCTGATTCCGCACAAGGAGCACCCGCCGGGAACCACCGACCGCTCCATGCGCAATCTGCAATTTCCCATGCCGTGGGACAGCATCTTCAGCTACGTCGGCTTTCCCGCGTTTCTGAAGCCGTTCGATGGCGGCGGTTGGAAGGATGTCTATAAGGTCAACTCACCGGAAGAATTCTTCAACGCTTACGATCAGACGCGCGATCTCTGCATGACTCTGCAACGCGGCGTGAAGTTCAAGGAATATTTCCGCTGCTACGTTGTGGGGCAGGAAAAGGTGCACATCATGCAGTACGATCCGTCGGCGCCTTTCCACGAGCGTTACGTCAAGAATCCGCCACCGGTTGATCCCAATCTCATCGCGCGCGTAGAGCGCGATTGCCTGACGCTGTGCCGCGCGCTTGGCTATGATCTCAACACGGTCGAGTTCGCCTGCGAAGACGGTATTCCTTACGCCATCGACTTCATGAATCCCGCGCCCGATGCGGATGTGAACTCGGTTGGCCAGGAGAACTTCGACTGGATCGTCAACAACGTGGCTGAGCTGGCGGTGCGCAAAGCCAATGAACATACCGGCAAAGTGTCCGAGTATCGATGGAGCGCATTCTTGGGAGGCGGCGTGCCGAAGAGTCCAAGCCCCGCCATACCGAAGACTGCGGCCGCGCCGAAAGCCGAAACCGTTTCTGAGCCTGCCCCGGGCGCTCCCAAGCCCGGGACAATGCTTGAGGCGGCATCTAAGCAATTACGCAAGCGAGCCACGAAGGGGTAAACATGAACCGGCCAAGCCTCAGCATCGGAATCGAAGAGGAATATCAGACGATTGATCCGCAGACGCGCGACCTGCGCTCGCACATCGCCTCCGAGATACTTCCCAAGGCCAAGCTCGCCCTGCACGAGGCGGTCAAGCCCGAGATGCATCAGTCGGTCATCGAAGTGGGCACGCGCGTCTGCAAAAACATTAAGGAAGCGCGTGAGAATATTCTTGCGCTTCGCCGCGAGATGATTACCCTCGCCAGCGAGCACGGCATGATGCTGGCCGCCGGCAGCACGCATCCATTCTCCGACTGGAAGTTGCAGGAGATCTATCCTGACGAGCGCTACGCCCGCGTGGTTGAGGATATGCAGCTCATCGCACGCGCCAATCTCGTCTTCGGACTACACGTCCACATCGGCATCGAGGACCGCAATACCTCGATCCACATCATGAACTCCATGCGGTACTTCCTGCCGCACATTCTGGCGCTCTCCAGCAATTCGCCCTTTTGGATGGGCATGAATACCGGCTTCAAGTCGTATCGCGTAAAGGTTTTCGAGCGCTTCCCGCGCACGGGAATTCCCGACACGTTCGCCAACTGGTCCGATTACGAAAACTTTGTCGCGCTGCTGGTCCGCACCAACTGCATCGACAACGGGAAGAAGATCTGGTGGGACATCCGCCCGCACCCGTTCTTTAACACGCTGGAAGTGCGTGTGTGCGATATTCCCATGCGGCTGGACGAAACTGTCGCCATTGCCGCGCTGATTCAGGCGACCGTGGCCATGCTTTACCAGCTGCACGCATCCAACAAGAGTTACCGCATCTACGGCCGCGCGCTGATCAGCGAAAACAAATTTCGCGCCTCGCGCTATGGCCTGGATGGCAAGCTGATCGATTTTGGCAAAGAGGAAGAAGTTCCGCTGCGCGAGCTGATGCAGGAGTATCTGGAACTGATCGATCCCGTCGTCGATGAGCTTGGCTCGCGCGAAGAAATCAATTACATTCACGAGATGTTAAAAATGGGGACTGGCGCCGATCGCCAGCTCAAGGTTTTTGAAGAAACGCACGATCTGTCAAAGGTCGTAGATTACATGGTCGAAGAGACCCGCGTCGGCGTGCTGGAGCCGACTGCTGCGCGGGGCAGGTAGAGCAGGCCGCTGGGGCGACGGTTGAGATTTGAAGGGGCGCACCTTCAGGTGCGCCGAATGAGACCCTCATGATTTTGTCATCCCGAGGAGCGCTTCAGCTTTTATTTGTCATCCCGAGGAGCGCTTCAGCGCGACGAGGGATCTGCGGTTTGCTTGAAGCTCTGAGGAGGCTCTGATTAAGTTCGGGTTTGAAGGGGACGGCCTTTAGGCCGTCCGTAAGCTCAGCAAAATCATTGCGGCTTTAGCCGCTGAGGGCCCTTCATGGAACTTAATCAGAGTTCCCTAACAGCTCGCGATGACATCGTTTGGGCCTCGAACTGTTCTTGAATAACGGCCCTCATTTGAAAGGACATTGCTTGATTCAACCCGTTCTCACCGATCTCACCAAAACCACCTTTGATCCCGAGCTTTCGCCCGGCGCGCATAACGCCGTCTACACCTGTCTCCGCGTGCAGCCGAGCGAGAAAGTCACTTTGATCACCGACAACTCCTGTCGCGAGATCGCCGCCAGCATTGCGCACGAACTCGCGACGCTGGGCTCGCCCTTCAAGGCCTTTGTACTGGAAGATCTCGCACCGCGTCCGCTGACCTCGCTGCCATCCGAAATTGCCGACGACATGGAAACCAGCGACGTCTCGATCTTCGCGGTGAGAGTCCAGCGCAACGAGCTCAAGTCGCGCATGCAGATGACCGACATCGTCAATCGCCGCAGGATGCGCCACGCACACATGGTCAACATCAACAAGCAGATCATGCTGGAGGGCATGCGCGCGGATTACAACAAAGTCGATGCAATCAGCCGCGAAGCGATGGACATCGTCACCAAGGCCAAAGAGATTCGCGCCACCAATCCTGCCGGCAGCGACTTCACCGCGCGGCTTAATCCTGACTACCACTGGATCAAGACTAGCGGCATCATCAGCCGCGACAAATGGGGCAATCTTCCCGGCGGCGAAATCTTCACTGCGCCCGGCGAAGTCAACGGCATCTGTGTAGTCGACGGCGTTGTCGGCGATTATCTCTGCGAGAAGTATCAGGACCTGGCGCGCCAGCCTCTGACCATCCGCATCAAGAACAATCGCATCACCGAAGTCTCCAGCGACAACAAAGAGCTCGAGCAGGAGTTCTGGGCCTACACCCATACCGACGAAAACAGCGACGCCGTCGGTGAGTTCGCCATCGGCACCAACATCGAGCTCACCCACGTAATCGGGCAGATCCTGCAGGACGAGAAGTTCCCCGGCATCCACATCGCCTTCGGCAATCCCTACGGCGAGCACACCGGCGCCAAGTGGTATTCCTCGACGCACATCGATGTCGTGGGCACGCACTTCGACATCTGGGTCGACGGCCGGCAGATCATGGAGAAAGGGCGCTTCCTCATCGAGGCCTGATCATGGTTCCCGCCCTTCGCGAGGAATTCAACCGCAACTTCACGCCTGCGAAGTATCGGGAGTTTCTGGAAAGCCTCGATCGCGCATGCGGGACGCACGTGGAGTTTCCTGTCTCCGAGACGCCGTGTTTCGTTCCGCAGCGCCTACTCGATCGTATGGCGCAGGATGGCCGCGAGCTGATTCTGCAGCTAGTCGATAATCCTGAGTATCGGCGGCTCTCGGATGTAACCATTCCTCCGCAGTACGACGTTCCCAACGAAGCGCCGCTGCCGATGTTCGTGCAGGTCGACTTCGGCGTGGTGCGCGGTGCGGATGGCGAGTTGGCGCCCAAGCTGGTCGAGTTGCAAGCCTTCCCTTCTCTTTACGGATATCAGCCCACCTCGGCGCATCAGTATGTCGAGTCCTACGGGCTGTCGCCCGATCTCGGAATTTATCTGAGTGGATATGAAGACGATTCCTACTGGCGTCTGCTACGGCAGCTCATCGTCGCTGATCATGATCCGAAGAACGTCATCCTGATGGAGATCGATCCCGAACATCAGAAGACGTTGCCGGACTTTCTGGTCACACAGCGCAGGCTCGGCATCGCCATTGTCGACATTCTGTCGCTCGAGAAGCGCGGCCGGAAGCTGTTCTATCACGACAAGAATGGACGCGAGATCGAAGTCACACGGATTTACAACCGCTGCATCGTCGACGAATTGGAGCGCAAAGGCATCGCGCTTCCCTTCGATCTGCGCGACGAACTCGATGTCGAGTGGGCCGGCCATCCCAACTGGTACTTCCGCATTAGTAAGTTCTCCATTCCATACCTCAAGCACCCTTCGGTGCCGAAGACGTGGTTCCTCGATCAGCTCGCCGAGCTTCCGCCGGACAACGAGAACTACCTGCTGAAGCCGCTGTATTCCTTCGCTGGAGTCGGCATCAAGTTCGCTCCCACAATGTCAGACATCGACGCCATCCCTCACGATCAGCGTCACAATTACATCCTGCAGGAGCGTGTGCAATTCGAGCCGGTCATCCAGACGCCGCACGGCCCGACACAGATGGAAGTTCGCATGATGTTCGTCTGGCCCGACGGCGGCGAGTTGACGCCGGTGCTGCCGCTGGTACGCATGGGCCGCGGCATCATGATGGGCGTCGACCACAACAAGAATCTGCAGTGGGTCGGCGGATCCGCGGCGTTGGCGGTAAAGTAGCCCTTCCTGAATTATGGATTTCTCCGTGCGCTCCGTGTCTCCGTGGTGAATAAGCCTTTTCCGCGCGCGTGGTACCATCGAATCAACTAGCGCCTAAGGACCGTCCTGCGTGCGAATACTCTTCGTCGGAGACATCTTCGGCCGGCCCGGCCGGAACATCGTTCACGAGCGCCTGCCCGACCTGCAAAAGCAGCACGCGGTCGATCTCACCATCGCTAACGGCGAAAACGCTGCCGGCGGCTTCGGCATCACGCCGCAGATCGCCGAAGAGTTGTTCGAGCTTGGCATCGATGTCATCACTACCGGCAATCACGTCTGGGACAAGCGCGAGATCATCGACTACATGAACTCGGCCAATGGCAACGAGGCTTCGCTGGCGCGCCGTGTCCTGCGCCCGGCGAATTATCCTGCTGGCTCACCCGGCTTCGGCTGGTATCAAGGTCGTACCCGCGGCGGAGTGCCCTACGCGGTCATCAACCTTCAAGGTCGCGTGTTCATGGCCAGCAATGACGATCCGTTTCGCGTCGCCGACAAGCTTCTGAAGGAGATTACGGCGAAGGTCATCCTTGTTGACATGCACGCCGAAGCGACTTCGGAGAAGCTTTCGCTCGGCTGGTATCTGGAGGGACGCGTTACCGCCGTGCTCGGCACGCACACGCACGTTCCTACCGCCGACGAGCAGGTGCTACTGGGAGGAACAGCGGTCCAGACCGACGTAGGCATGACAGGCCCGTACGACAGCGTGATCGGCGTGCAGAAGGAATTAATCCTGCAACGGTTCCTCACCAACATGCCGGGACGCTTCGAGGCGGCCACCGACGACGTGCGCCTGTGCGCCACGCTGATCGACTGTGATGCTGAAACCGGCCGTGCGACGGGCGTGCAGCGGATCATGCTGAAGGAAGGCAGCAACTAGCGATTAGCAATTAGCTTTAGTCCTCGGTGTTTTGATGCTGCTGTGGATGTTAAGCACATTCGAAGATGCTAGGAATACCCGTCCGCGCTCGAAGAGGTCGAGGTTTCTAGCTAGTCGCTAATTGCTAGTTGCTAATTGCTAATTGCTAATTGCTTCTTATGAAACCCGACGAACTCTGGATGGACGAAGCCTTGCGCGAAGCACAGCGTGCGCTTGCGCTGGGTGAGGTTCCCGTTGGCGCGGTCGTTGTCTACGAGGGCCGCGTGGTTGGGCGCGGATGCAATCGTCCCCTCAGCGCACACGATCCAACGGCTCATGCCGAGATTCTCGCGCTGCGCGAAGCTGGCCAGACCATCGGCAACTATCGTCTTCTCAACTGCGACCTGTATGTCACGGTCGAGCCTTGCGCCATGTGCGCCGGAGCCATCACGCACGCGCGCATTCGCCGGCTGGTCTACGGCGCCGACGATCCCAAAGCCGGAGCCGTGCATTCCATGCTTCAGGTGCTCAACCACCCGAAGCTAAATCACCAGGTGGAAGTCAATTCCGGAGTCCTGGCTGCGCGCTGCATGGATTTGTTGCAGACCTTCTTCCGCGAACGGCGGAACTCGCCGGATCAAGCGCAGCAGCGAAGCTGTTAACGTCTTATCGTTCCCTCGCACCGTTAATTCCAGTAGAATCGGAGGTTAGTACCGATTCGTCCGAGTGTACTGGCCTGCGCTGCCGCTCCCCAGCGTTCTGGCGCAGATCGCAGCAGACTATGCGTCGAATAAATCGCCTTCTCCGATACTTCAAGCCCTACTGGTTTTACCTGTTGGCATCGGTCCTCTCGATGGCGCTGGTAGGGTTGCTCGACGCATTTCGTGTGCTGCTGCTGGGTCCTGTTCTCGATCAGGTGCTCAATCCCAGCTCGCAGTCGCGCTCGCTTCCACTGCTGCCGATTCCGCTCTTTGGCATCAAGTGGGACCTGCGATCGTTTGTTCCGCAGCACTTCCACAATGTCTGGGCCGTCGTAGCCTTTGCATTGATCATCTCCACCATCCTCAAGGGCATCTTCGATTACGGTGGCACCTATCTGGCGAACTACGCCGGCTTCGGTATGACCACTGATCTGCGCAACGAACTCCACAACGCGACCCTGCGCCGCTCGGTAGGATTCTTCCAGCAATACTCCACCGGCACGTTGCTGTCGGCGATCGTCAACGACGTCGAGCGCGTCCAGTTCGCCATGTCGAGCGTGCTGGCGGAATTCCTGCAGCAGTTTTTCACCTTCATCTTCGTCGCGATGGTGGTCGTCGGGGTCGGTCGCCGCCTCACCTGGGTACTGCTCATCTTCGTGCCGATCATCATTCTCTCGGCGCGGCGCATAGGGGTTCGCGTGCGCACCACCACGCGCAAGGGTCAGGACAAACTGGCAGAGATCAACAATCTGCTGCATGAAACCATCACCGGCATTCGCGTAGTGAAAGCCTTCTGCATGGAGGCGTGGGAGACCAACCGCTTCCGCGAAGCTGCGCGGCGTCTGTTCAAAGCGAATCTGCGCTCCACCAGCGCCTTCGCCATCAACTCGCCGATGATGGACATCTTCGGCGCGATCGCCATCGCTTTGCTCATCCTGATGGGCCGCGAGTACATCAAACACGGCTACCTGAGCGAGGGCTTCTTCATCGCGTTTATCATCGCCGTCTTCAAGATGTACGAGCCCGTGCGCAAGTTTGGGCAGTTCCACAACAATTTCCAGCAGGCGCTGGGGGCTTCCGAGCAGATCTTCAATTTCCTCGACGCGCAGGACGACGTTCGGCAGAAGCCGGGTGCGATCAATCTGCCGCCATTTCAGCGCGGCATCCGCTTCGAGCATGTTTATTTCAGCTACTCCAAGGGCGAAGACGATCGCGGCGTGCTTCGCGACATTGATCTCGAGGTAAGTCCTGGCGAGGTGGTGGCGATCGTCGGCTCCAGTGGGTCGGGCAAGACAACGCTGGTCCATCTCTTGCCGCGCTTCTTTGACGTTAGTCGCGGCCGCGTGCTCATCGACGGGCACGATGTGCGCGATCTCACCGTGCGCTCGCTGCGCTCGCAGATCGGCATCGTGACCCAGGACACCATCCTGTTCAACGACACCGTTCGCAACAATATCGCTTACGGTCAGCCGCAGATTCCACCGGCGGCGGTCGAGGAGGCCGCTCGCATGGCGCTGGCGCACGACTTCATCATGACTCTGCCGAAGGGATATGACTCCATTATCGGCGAGCGTGGTTTGCGTCTGAGCGGCGGTGAGCGTCAGCGGCTGTCGATCGCCCGCGCCATCTTGAAGAACGCGCCGATCCTGATTCTCGACGAAGCCACTTCGGCGCTCGATACCGAGAGTGAGGCACTGGTGCAATCGGCATTGCAAAACCTGATGACTGGACGCACGGTGTTTGTGATTGCACACCGGCTGTCGACTGTTCGCCGGGCTGATCGCATCCTGGTTCTGGAAAACGGGATGATCACCGATGAAGGCTCGCACGAGTGCCTCATGGGACGCACCGGAACGTATCGACGGCTATACGATTTGCAGTTTGAGGACATCGAAGCAATTTCAGGAACGGAGTGATCGCGCGCCATGAACGTCCGCTCCATGACCGGCTATGCTCAGGTTAAGGTTCACGTGGACGACCAGCTCACGTTGAGCCTCAGTCTGAAATCCGTAAACCACCGCTTTCTCGATCTCCATCTGCGCCTGCCGGGCGAACTCGATCCCATCGAGATCAAGGTGCGCCGAGTTCTGAAAGAACGCCTGCATCGCGGGCACATCGAGGTCACCATCAGCCTGGAGCGCACCGGCGGATCGGCTTTCTCCGTCAATCGCAATCTCGTCGGCGGATATCTGCGAACCTTTCGCGAAGTCGCCGAGGAGTTCGGTGTCAGCGCCGAACCGGATCTCAATGCGGTACTCAAGCTGCCCGGAGCTTTGAATGCAGCTGAGAACGGCGATGGCATGGCAGCGCTGGAAGAACAGGTTACGGCTGCCTTGAAGGAATGTATCGACCGGTTGAATTACATGCGCGAAGAAGAAGGTCACGGTGCAGCCGCCGACTTGCGCAATCGCATGGCGCATCTTTCATCGGCAACCCATGAGGTCGATCAGCTTCGCGGACGCATGCTCAAGGCTTATCAGGAGAAGCTGCACGGCCGTATGCAGGAACTGCTGGGCTCGCACGTCGATCACGACCGTATTCTGCAGGAAGCAGCGATTCTGGCTGAGCGCAGCGATATCCAGGAAGAGCTGGTGCGGATGAAGAACCACATTCATCACTTCCTGTCGCTGCTCGATGCTGGAGGAGAAACCGGCAAGAAACTAGACTTTTTGTTGCAAGAGATGAATCGCGAAGCTAATACGCTCATGTCCAAGACGACTGGCGTGACTGGCGAGGCGCTGCGCGTCACCGAACTCGGCCTTGCGATGAAGTCGGAAATTGAAAAGGCCCGCGAACAGATACAGAACCTGGAATGAGCGGAATCGTCTTCATCATCTCGGCGCCTTCGGGCTCAGGCAAGTCGACCCTGACCAACGAACTGCGGCGCATTGTGCCGAACCTGGAGTTCTCCATCAGCTACACGACACGCCCGCCGCGCGGGAGCGAGCAGTCAGGACGCGAGTACTTCTTCATCACGCGAAACGAATTCGAGCGCATGATCCAGGAAGATGAGTTCCTGGAGCAGGCCGAAGTCTTCTGCAATTACTACGGAACCGCGAAGCGCTTCCTACGTGAAGCGACGGCTCGTGGTCACGATCTGCTGCTCGACATCGACGTCCAGGGCGCGGCTCAGGTGAAGTGCAAGGTTCCCGATGCGGTAAGTATTTTCGTGCTGCCGCCGTCACGCGAGGAATTGGAGCGGCGACTGCGACGTCGCGCCGAGGCCGACGACAATTTGCAGAAGCAGTTGATGGGAGATGGAGCACGGCTCTTCAATACGGAGGCGATCATCCAGCGCCGACTGCAGACCGCCTCCCACGAGATTGAGAATTTTGCGCAGTACGACTATATTTTGGTCAACGATCGGCTGGAGGAATCGATTGACATTCTGAAGTCAATCGTTGAGGCCGAGCGGCTGAAGCGCTCTCAGATTGTCTTTACCCCGAAGGACGAAGCGGTGGTAGCGAGTGCGAATCGCGCCCTGCGGAAGAACATGATGAAGCAGGTGGAGACGATTCTAGCGACGTTCGATCTTTCCGGTTTCCCACTGTCACGGAGTGAGCTATGAAACTGATTGAAGGTTTCGATAGTAATTATCGTTACGTCCTGGTCGCGGCCCGGCGCGCTCGCCAGATTCAAAATGGCGCTCGCCCGGTTCTGGAGCCGCACTCTCGCAAACCTTGCCGTATTGCCGAGGAGGAGATCCAGGCCGGCAAGGTGAAGTGGGAAATCCCGCCAGCGGCGGCTGCAGGTTCGATGGAAGCGGCCGCTGAGATGCAGGACGGACGCGTGGGCGGCGACGCCGACGACTAGAATCCTGAGCCTGTGGCGGCGCATCACGTCATAAGAGACACCCATGAAAATCGCACTGGGCGTAAGCGGTGGGATCGCCGCCTACAAAGCCGCTGAAATCGTCCGCCATTTGCAGGAGCGGGATGTGCGCGTGCAGGTCATCATGACCGCGGCCGCACAGGAATTTGTTCGTCCTCTCACCTTCGCGGCGCTTTCCGGCGAAAAAGTCATCACCAGCATGTTTGGCTCGTCAGCTGAAGAGCCCAATCTCGACTCTGCCGTAGAACACATTTCTGTCGCCCAATCGATTGACTGCCTGCTGGTAGCGCCCGCCACCGCTGATGTAATCGCAAAATTCGCGCAAGGGATCGCGAACGACTTCCTCAGCACGCTATATCTGGCTACAACCGCTCCAGTGGTGATCGCGCCTGCAATGAACGTCAACATGTGGCAACATCCCGCAACCCAGGCGAATCTCGAAATCCTGCGACGACGCGGTGTTCATGTGGTCGAGCCGGACAGCGGATATCTCGCCTGCGGCATGATCGGCGCCGGGCGACTCGCGGAGCCCGAGGAAATCGTCGCTGCGACTCTGGAGCGACTCGGTGTTGCTCAGGATCTTGCAGGCGAGACGGTGCTGGTCACGGCTGGTCCGACGCATGAGCCGATCGATCCGGTGCGATATCTTGGAAATCGCTCGAGCGGCAAGATGGGTTACGCGATTGCCGAGGCCGCGTTGCGGCGAGGCGCCCGAGTCGTTTTGGTCAGCGGCCCGACCATGATTCAACCGCCCAGCGCAGCTGACACCGTCTTTGTCGAGACCGCACAACAAATGCGCACCGCGGTGCTCGATGGCTGGGAGCAAGCCAGCTTCATTATTATGGCAGCGGCGGTCGGCGACTATCACGTAACAAATGCCGCGAAAGAGAAGATCAAGCGCGACGGTGCGATGGCGCTGCAACTTGAGCCGAATCCCGACATTCTTGCCGATCTTGGCAGCTTGCGGCACGCCTCGGGCAAAAGGTCTCCGATTCTCATTGGCTTTGCCGCAGAGACGGAAAATGGTCTGGAGAATGCGCGCGCTAAGCTGACGAAGAAGCGTGTCGATGCAATTGTCCTGAACGACGTCTCGCGGTCAGATATCGGCTTCAACTCCGATCGCAATGAAGTTACAATCGTGACCGCCGGCGAAGCGATCCAGATTCCCGAAGCAAGTAAACTCGACATTGCGCAGAAGATCCTGGAATTTGCATTGCGTCTGAGAACGAACCGCGAAGCCCCAGCGATGAAGTAAATTCTAGATACAGCGTAGATTCGCGTCTCCACACATGGCCCTCGATCGCAACCTGCTCCGCGAACGTCTCCAGTTCTATCGCGAACTCGGTGTCGGTCCGCTTTATCGGCGGGACACGCGAACGACTCTGCCACCGGAGTCAACCTCAGACGAGCTGCTTGGGACTCTCGAAACGGATGAGGAATCCGGGCCTCCCCCGCTTGCTGGCGGCGATCGCGATGCTCAGTTACGGGTGATCCTCGACGAGATCGGGCCCGACTGCCAGCGCTGCAAACTCGCCAAACTCGGCCGCAAGCAGATTGTCTTCGGCACCGGCGATCCTTACGCGGAGCTGCTGTTCATCGGCGAAGGGCCGGGCGCAGACGAAGACGCGCAGGGACTGCCCTTCGTCGGCCGCGCCGGACAGCTGCTGAACAATATGATCGCGGCGATGGGCCTGAAGCGCGAGCAGGTTTACATTGCCAACATCGTGAAGTGCAGGCCGCCGGGAAATCGTACGCCTGAACGCGACGAGTGCGATACTTGCTCGCCGTTTCTCATGCGGCAGATTCAGGTGATCCGGCCGAAGGTAATTGTGGCGCTGGGTGCGACGGCGGCGAAGAATCTCCTCGGCGTGAACGATTCGATGACCTCGATGCGCGGCCGCTTCTATGACTTCTCGCCGCCACGAACGCTCATGGACAACGGCGAACCTTTGTCCTGCAAGCTGGCGGTGACCTATCACCCCGCGTTTCTGTTGCGCGATCCACGGCAGAAGAAGGAAGCCTGGAAGGACCTGCAGATGGTGATGCTGTATCTTGGACTATCTGCGCCGAAGCGTGCGCCTGAGGGCAATTAGCCTGCAATGCCGCAATTCTGCGATGTGGCCGTGCCAGTCCCGCTCGACGCCACTTTCACCTATCGCATTCCTGAGAACGCGCCGGAGCCAGTCGTTGGCGGCCGCGTCGTCGTTCCCTTCCGAGAGAAACGCCTGTGCGGCATTGTCACCGAACTGCATGATCGCGAACCGAAGTTCACGACCCGCCGCCTGAGCCAAGTCCTGGATTCAACCCCGTCGCTTACGCCGGAGCTGATGCAGCTGGGACAGTGGATCGCGCAATACTACATTGCGCCGGTGGGCGAGGTTTTTCGCACCATGCTGCCGCTTTCGGCTGAGTTCCGGCGCATCGTTGGATACCGGATTACGGATAAGGGAATTGCTGCACTCCATGCTGCAGCAACCGGCGGCTCGTCACTTCGCTCGCAGAAAGAACCGGAGCACCAGAACCTCGAATACGCCGCATTAAATCGGCTTGCGGACGGGGAAATCGTGCGCGAAGCGACACTCCGCTCCGGCACCGGTGCGACCAAATTATTGCTGCAGGGATTGCTGCGCAAGAAGTGGATCGCGCGCGAGGATCTGAGCGATGTCCGCGACGCCAGCCGCACCATAACGTTCGCCACGCTTAAAGAAATCGAGGGCAAGCTCAACGCCAATCAGCAAACAATCGTCGCGTATTTGCGTCGTCAGGAAGGTCAACGCGCTGCTGTCGCAGCCGTTCACCAGCTGGACGTTCCTCGCACGACGCTGCAGACGCTGGTCCGCCGCGGTATTGTCGAGCTAAGTGAAGAGCCGGCGGGATTTCATGTTTCAGGCCTGAAGCCGCGTAAGCTGGAGTTCCTCTTTACGCCTGCCCAAAAGGCCGCGCTGGATCAGATTATCGGGGCAGTCGACCAGCACAAGTTTCTCCCTATGCTGCTGCACGGCGTCACCGGCTCTGGCAAGACTGCAGTTTACCTTTCGGCAATGCAGGCGCTGCTGGCGAAAGGCCGCTCGGCGATTCTGCTGGTACCCGAAATCGGATTGACTCCCGCGGTCGCGGCTGATCTGCATCAGATCTTCGGCGACGAGGTTGCGATTCTACATTCGGCACTTAGCGACGACGAGCGTGCCGAGCAGTGGAAACGCATCCGCAATAGCGACTCCCACATTGTGGTAGGGACACGGTCGGCTGTCTTTGCGCCGGTTCCGGATTTGGCGCTGATCGTTGTTGATGAGGAGCACGACCACTCCTACAAGCAGGAAGAGATGCCGCGCTATCACGCGCGAGATGTGGCTGTGATGCGCACCAAGATGTCGAATGCGGCTGTCGTACTTGGCTCAGCAACGCCTTCACTAGAGACGTACCACAATGCGGTACAAGGCAAGTACAAGCTCTTGGAACTGCCCGAGCGTATCGAGAAGCGGCCGCTGCCGCAGGTGGAGATTCTCGACATGCGCGAGGAGTTTCATCGCACCAAGAAAGAGGAGGTGCTGTCCCGCAAGCTGCTAGAGGAAGTCGGCGACCGATTGTCGCGGCAGGAGCAGGTGATGGTGCTGCTCAATCGGCGCGGCTATTCGGCTTTTGTGCTCTGCCGCGAGTGCGGTGAATCGGTACAGTGCAAGAATTGCGCCATTGCGATGACGTATCACAAGCGGGAGCATCGCCTGGTGTGCCACTATTGCGGCCACCTACGACCCGCACCGAAGACATGTCCGAAGTGCGGCAGCGAGTATGTGCAGTATCTCGGCACTGGATCGGAGAAGCTGGAGCACATATTGCACGGCCTGTTTCCGCAGGCGCGGATTGCGCGGCTGGACCGGGACACGGTTCGAAGCCGCGACGACTTCGAGCGAATGTTGTCAGCGCTGCACGCGGGCGAGATCGACTTGCTGGTTGGCACCCAGATGATCGCCAAGGGGCATGACGTTGCGAACGTAACGCTGGTGGGAGTCGTCGGCTCCGATGCGGCACTCAGCTTTCCGGACTTCCGTGCGGCCGAGCGGACCTTTCAGTTGCTCACGCAGGTCGCGGGCCGCGCCGGACGCGGCGACACGCCGGGCAAGGTCGTGCTGCAGACCTTCTTTCCCGAGCACTACGCCATTCAGTTCGCTGCCGCTCACGACTATCACGGCTTCTACGAGAAGGAAATTCGGTTTCGCAGCTGGATGCATTATCCGCCGTTCAACGCGGTCAGCAACGTACTGGTGCGGAGCCAGAAGCTCGATGAAGCTTTGGCGTGGTCGGGCCTTCTCGGTAAGTGGTTTGCGGGCACGCGACTGGAAGGCGTGCGGGTGATGGGACCCGCAGCTGCGGCGATCGTGCGACTGAAGACCGAGTATCGCTATCACTTTCTACTGAAGTCGGCCAGTCGCGAGCGCATGAACGGCGTGCTACGTGCCATGCTGGAGCACGCGGAGAAGGAGAAGATTCCGCGGAATCACCTGGTGGTAGATGTGGATGCGTTGTCGTTGATTTAAAGCAGCAATTAGCCAAACCTGAAAGCGCGGCAGGTGCTGGCCACTGATCGCTAATGGCTAATCGCTAGTTGCTAATTGCTTCTTCTTCACCCCTTCCATGCGCCCAAGGCTTTCCTCACCAAGACAAGTTGGCCGAGGTGATAGGCGTTGTGGTCGGCGACCAGGAGCGCCTGGCGCAACAGGGTCTGGCCGGAGCCATGAGGAATGGGCGCGAAGAGGTCGTGCTTGGGATCATTGACGAGCTCACGCATCTCTTTCAGATGGTCCTGAATTGCCTTCACGCTCTTATCCCACGCTGTGGTATCAGGCGGAGCCGCGGTCTTTGGCCAGTAGCCTTCCGGCCAATCCGGCGATTTGTGCCGCGCATCGCGGCTGAACTCCACGATGTCCCACAGCGCCAGGCGTATGTGTTCCAGCAGTTGCCAGGCGGAATAAGGCAATCCTTCGGGTAGACGTCCGCGCAGTTCTGCAGGAAGATCGGCAACTGCGGCGGAGAAATCGGCGTGTGCTTCGTGCCAGTCCAGCACTTTGGAAAGTTGCTGCCGTAGCTGTTTGTCGTGATCCATAAGTCCTCGTATTGGGAATAACGAGGTATTGGATGTTGTGGCGATGCCGTTGGATGTGGAGATGCGCTGAGTTGCGAATGAAGGCTCGGCGAGAATCGACCGTTGCGATGCGGGATATTAGGGGTTGCGCTTCCGGCGACGGTGCCGCTCCAGAACACCGAAGGCATCAGGATTGACCAACACGGTGAAGCCATTGCGCATGCGGGCCGGATCAGGATCGACCAGCACGGCGCGGTCGCCTTCGATGCATCCGCCGAGAACGCGGCCCAGGCTGAGCAGCGACCGGCTCCCGCAAACTTCACAGGTCTCGCCGCCGCTGTTGCTGATGATCTCGCAGTCAGCGCAAAGTACTGCTTCTAACAAGGCAACCGAATTCAGAATCGGTTGCCATTTGCTGGTTTCGTCCATAAAAGGCCGTAACTGTAAGCTACCGGCCAAGAGCTGCATCGAAAAAGTGATTACTTGAGTACCGAAGCAGGAAGGTAACGGGGTATCAAGATATGCAAGCCTCGGCCGGATTCAGGCTTGACTAGCGCGCCTGTTTCCGATTTAGGCGTCTGCCGCAGGAGGGAGTAGATGATGATTGAGCGCGAACAGCGCCAGTTCCAGGCGATTGCCGACGCCGATTTTGTTGAAGATGTTGGTGAGGTGCCGCTTGACCGTCTCTTCGCTGATGCCGAAGGTTTCCGCGATGTGTTTGTTGGTGGATCCTTCGGTGATGAGCGCAACCACCTCCAGTTCGCGCGCGGTGAGTCCAAAGGTCTTGCGCGGCGGCGGAGCAGTTTGTGCGGCGAGATCGCGTAACACCTGAACGAGATTCTGCACTGGGCGGCCTTCTAGCCAGTATTGCCCCTGCATGACGGCGCGGACGCAAGCGGACAGATGAGCGACAACTGCATCTTTCAGCACGACGCCACGAGCGCCGAGTTGGAGCGCTTCCAGGATCTGGCGCTTGTCGACCTGTCCGGTCAGGACGATGGTGCGCGTGCCACCGTTATCGCCGGTAAGTTCGCGCAGCGCTTCCATGCCCGGCATCTTGGGCATAGCAAGATCGAGGAGAAGGATGTCGGGGTGCAAAGTGCGCACCATATGAAGGGCTTCAACGCCATCCTTTGCCTCGGCCACGATCTTCATCATCGGATCGGCCATCAGCATGTTGCGCAGACCAATACGCACAACCGGATGATCGTCAGCAATCAGAATTCGAATTGGAGTCGCCGCCATCTCAGTTCCTCGCGTTGAGGGATGGTCTTTTCAATGCTACTTAGGCCGCTGATCCTTCGGCTGGAAGAGCCACGGGACCGAGGTCTCTGGTCAATTCCTCTTCCACCGCCCTGAGCGCCACTACGGTCTGTTCCAAGACAGGCCCGGCAGCGGTCAGATCAGAATCCCTTCCCATCTGTTCCAAAGCTGTGCAGTATTGGGCCAGTTGCCTGGCACCGATCATCAGGCTGCTGCCCTTGAGATAGTGTGCCCGCTCGCGAAATTCCGCCGCATTCCCTTCACTCAGTGCCTGGCGGAGATTGTCAATCGTTGCACGCGCCTCGCCCACGTACTCTCGACAGAGGTCGGCGAGAACTCCGGTATCGCCGGCGGTCGCTTGCCGCAGACGATCGAATACCTCGCGAGCTAATACTGCTTCAGACACGCAGCTTAGAGTCACCCCATTCGGTGTTGTATCCAATAGGTAATCCTTCTCCGCGCTGGCGTCAAGCAGGGAATAATACGCCCCAAGCCGAATCTTGCAAAATAAACCTGCTCAGGCTGGAGGGTCGCGTCGATGCTTGCCGAAGAACCCTTGTCGCGCACCCAAAGCATGGTAAACTCCACCGAAAAGCTGGCAAGCGTTCAACAGCCGAGGAATGAGATGTCCACAACAGCTGCAGTTCACCATGCGACGCACCTTACGGGGATAGCTCCGCAGTTTCTCGTCGACGATCTGGACCAAGCCATTGCGTACTACTGTCACAAGCTTGGATTCGAGCTCGATTTTAAGTATCAGTCGTTCTACGCGGGCGTTACGCGTGACGGATTCGCGATACATCTCAAGCATGCGCCTAAATTGACTGCAGAGAGAGAACACCGGAAACGGAACGAACATCTGGACGCGTACATTTCCGTCTCGGGCATCCGCGGTCTCTTCAGCGAATTGGAAATGCGTGGGGCTCAAGTGATCAAGCCGCTGGAAGAAAGACCGTGGGCATGCCTCGATTTTTACGTCGAGGATCCTGACGGCTACATGCTCTGCTTCAGTGAACCGAACGCCTGACAGGGTACGCCTACGATGCCAGCCGCGAAAAATCGGGCTTGCGCTTCTCCAGGAATGCCTGCAACGCTTCCCTGGTTTCAGGCGAATCCAGCCGTTCTGAGATGACGGAGACTTCCTCCGTCAGAGCGCGCTCGACTTCTGCCTGGAATGCGCGCTTCATAAGGTCCTTGCAGGCAAGCACAGCGGCAGGCGGTTTCTCGGATAACTGTTGGGCTATGCGTGAGGCCGTGGGAAGCAAAGCATCGAGAGCCAGGACGCCATTAATCAGACCGAGTTCGTATGCGCGTTGAGGGGTCAGAGGAGTGGAAAGGAAAAACAATTCGGCGGCGCGCTGGCGCCCAACTAGCAGCGGCAGCAAGACCGTTGCAGCAGCTTCGGGGACGATACCCAGATTGATGAAGGGCATCATGAACCTGGCGTCCTCGGAGGCGTAGACCAGGTCGCAGTGCAACAGGATGGTCGTGCCGACTCCTACCGCTAACCCGTGCACGGCGACAACGACCGGCTTCTTCGCTGCAGCCACGGCACGAATGAAACGCACCGCGGGTGGAACTGCCTGTCCCTTCCATGGCTTTTTCATGAAGTCTTCCAGGTCGTTGCCGGCGGTAAAGGCATCGCCTCTGCCCTGCAGCAGGATCACGCGGATGGCAGGATCGGATTCGGCCTGATCAACGGCGTCGGCTAGCGCATCGTACATTTCTGCGGTCAGAGCGTTTTTCTTCTCGGGACGGTTGATGGCAATGTGCAGCACAGCGCCGCTGCGTTCGACTTCGATGTGCGACATGGGTCGGGCCTCGTATGGATTGAGCTTGTACTGATCAAGTTAGAACAGCCTGCGCAGATCAGCAAGGAAGGTGGCTGCGTCAGTAGGCGGTGGGCCGTGGGGAGGCCGCCGCTCGGACGGACAAGATTTGGAATGACTGTCTGCACCCCATACAATGTTTGCCGAATCCAATCGTTTGTCTTTCACCTGCGTTCGCAGAGTTCAGCAAGGAGAGGATCATGTCCGCTAAGATTCCCGAAAAGTTTATGGACCTGTTTCAGAAGAAAGCTTTCGGCAGCCTGAGCACGCTCATGCCGGACGGCAGCCCGCAAACCAACCCGGTGTGGGTTGACTATGACAATGGAGAGCTCTGGGTAAACACGGCGGTTGGCCGTCTGAAGGACAGAAACATGAAGCGCGATCCGCGCGTGTCGGTGGCGTTGATCGATCCTGATAACCCGTATCGCTTTGTCGAGATTCGCGGCAAGGTACGCGAGGTCACGCAGGAAGGCGCGACCCAGCACATCGACAAGATGGCGAAGAAGTATCTGGACAAGGATAAGTATCCCTTTGCGCAGCCAGGAGAGGAGCGGGTCCTGTTCAAGATCAAACCTGAGCACGTGCATACGATGGGGTGAGAAGATTTCACCACGGAAGCACGGAGAGCACGGAGAGCACGGAGGAGGATTTGCCACAACCCCTTCTGAACGGAGGGGCGATATTAGTGAAGGACACCGATCCGAAAAAAGAACCGGAAACAAGAACTCCGTGTGTTCCGTGCTTCCGTGGTGGTTACGTATTAACGGTCAAGCGCGATCAGTCTTCTTATCTTCAGGAACAAATCCGTAGGGACAATGGCGGCAGCCGGAACGGCAGCAGAATCCCCGCTTCTGCAAGTACACGGCCGTGAACACCATAAAGCCGTTCTCCATGTAGTAGTGGATGCCTTCCACCAACTCGTCCGTCATTGCGCAACGGCCTCGCGCAAAACAGAGGGGCGTTCCTCCGCTTCGATGGCCACGCCGTCGAGGAAGCGGACGAACTTGCCGGAGATGGCGGGGACACGCTCGCCCGGCACGATGAAGCCGACGAGGTTGAGCGGATCGGCGGCAGAGATGGTGACCGTTTCGCCGCTCGTTGGCAGATTGCGCATAGCGCGCAGCGATTCGACCGCTTCCGGCAAAGCGAACTGCTCGCCCAGGAATCCGCTGACAAAGCGTCCGCCGCGAACTTCGCCGCGATCTTCGAGACGGCGGAAAGCGATCAGCAACTCGCGCCACTTGGGAAGGTTGGACTCACGCGCCAGTACCTCACGAAAGACGAACCCGTAGCGGCGCAATAACATCCAGCAAGTAGCTTCGGCGACTTTGGTGCGATCGGAATTTTCTGCGCCATAGAGCAACGACCAGCGGCCAGGCGTGTGTCGAGGTCGCGCCGACCTGCCGGAGCCTTGACCCAGGCGACGCTTGGGGTTGATCAGCGAGCGCAGGTTGTCGAAGCCGTCAGCAGTAACCATCCCCGCTGCCACCAACTCCCACAGTGCGGTTTCGACTTCGGCTTTGAGCTTCCCGGTGCCGCGCACGATATCGGCGAAGAACGACGCTCCGCGACGGCGCAGGAATTCGAGAACCGCGTGAGAGCCGGGGCTGAGCACGCGCTCGAAGCTCTGTTCTTCTGCACTCAGACGGGGCTGCATCCAGTCGGATTCTTCGCGCACGAAGAAGGTGATGGGCGCGACGCTGGTGGGGACGACACGGCGTCGGCCTTCGCCTGCATCCTCCAGCGTGGCGGGATGTGGAGAGAGACGTCCCCAGCCGACGGCGCCGGTGAGGCAAAGTTGATCGAGTGCAGCGGGATCGTATTCATTGACGCGGCACGCGAGAATCTGTTTCTCCCAAGCATTAGCCGGAATCTCGAAGCCTTGCAACTGACGCAGGACCTGGAGCAAGCCACGCTCGCCGCTGAGCTGCGATTGCGGCGCGATGTGCTGCCAGCGCAACAGCCATCGCATGAACTGCGCAGCTGTGACCGGCTCGACCTGCTTGCGCAGGGTTGCGACGGTGAGGTGATGAATGCGGGCCAGCAGACGACGCTCGCACCACTCGATGTTGTCGGCCGTCACCTGGCCGGTGAAGTTGCCGCGAAGGATAGTACCGGCGGCTTCCAAGCGCAGGAGAGCTTTGTCGACGTCGGCGGTTGTTAGTCCCAGCCAGTACGCAAAAGCGGGTGCCGTGACGGGGCCAGTGTGCATCATCCAGCCGGAGATCGTGGCAAGGATGGCGTCGTCGCGATCGGCGATGGTCGACGGCAGGTCGGGAGGGGTGGTTTCGAATTGCGCGTGGGGGAAGATGAGCGCGAAGTCTTTGGCACGCTCGGAGGCGACCAGGTAATGGTGCGTGCCGATGTTCGCGCCAACAGCGCGCCAGTTCTCCAGCAACTCCGCAGCGAACGGTATCCAGCTGGTGATTGCCTGTTGCCAATCTTCATCCCCGATTTCCAGCGGCAACGCTACCAGCGTCTGCAAGGTGTCGTGCAATTCATCGGCGTCGCGGACGTCGGGACGTGCTTCTTCGCGAACGCGGGCGATGGCCTGCTGATCAAGCCTGCCCACTTCGTTGAGCACCGCCTCGGGCAGCATGCGCCGCATCTGCACCGCACGCGCGCGGCGCTCCTCGAGCGGAGCATCGTCGAGGAAGGCGTAGGGATTGGCGTTCAGGATTTCGTGCGAGAACTGCGACGGCACGGGCGTATCGACTGCGAGGCAGCGGATCGCGCCGCTGCGAATGCCGTCGATGACGCGGCGCAGGCCGTCGATGTCCATCGCCTCGGTGAGGACGTCTTTCATCACCTCTTGAATCAGCGGATGATCGGGAATGCGGATGTCGCCTTCGAGATTTTCCGGACAGGCCGCGACGTCGGGAAAGACAGAAGCGAGAAGATCGTCGCTGCGGATACGCTGAATCTGCGGAGGAACCTTCTTGCCGCCCTGGAAGCGCAGCAGCGCCAGCGAACGATTGGCGTCCCAGCGCCAGCGCGTGGCGAAGATGGGCGAGGGCAGTGCGGCCTGCTCGAGGATCTCCTGGACGGTTTCAGTCTGCAGGTAATGAAAGACGTCGCTGAGCGGGAAGCTGTGCTGCTCGGCGAGCGCGATGTTGAGGCCGTTGTCGGTGGCGGCGGCTTGCAGCTCGTAGTTGAACGAGCGGCAGAAGCGTTTGCGCAGCGCCAGTCCCCAGGCTTTGTTGATGCGCCCGCCAAAGGGTGCGTGGATGATGAGCTGCATGCCGCCGCCTTCGTCGAAGAAGCGCTCAGCGATGATGGTCTCCTGCGTGGGAACGTTGCCGAGGACGGCGCGGCCGGTGACGATGTATTCGATCAGCTGTGCAGCAGCAGAAGCGTCGAGTCCGCATTCGTCGTTGAGCCAGGTGACGGCGGTTTGGACTTCGGGGGTGGAATCGATACCGCGATGGCGGAGGCGAGGAGCGGCGGCCACAATCTCGTCGCCGGACAGATCTTTGGGTGTTGCCCAGGAGGCTTCGAGTTCCGGGTTCGCGGGAACGGGCAGAGGCTTCGTGTTCGACAGCAGCGCGTTTAGGTGATCGCGTAGATCAGCCACATGAAGTGACAGCTCGTCAGTCCGCGCGGGAGCCTCGCCACGCCAGAACGGAATCGTCGGCGGTGCGCCGTGGGCGTCTTCCACGATCATGCGCCCCGTGTTCGACGAGACGCGCCGAATGCGCCAAGAGGTGTTGCCGAGCAGCATGATGTCGCCAGCATTGCTCTCGACGGCGAAGTCCTCGTCGACGGTACCGACGACGATTTCTTCCGGCTGCGCGACGACGGTAAACATCGCCGTATCGGGGATGGCGCCGCCGCTGGTGATGGCAGCCAGTCGCGCTCCACGACGCGCGCGCAGACGACGGTTGACCATGTCGCGAAAGAGATACGCTCCATAACGGCCGCGCTTGGCGGCGATACCTTGCGACAGCATCTCGAGAATGCGGTCGTACTCCTCGCGCTTCAGGTCGCGATACGGATAGGCACGTCGCACGCAGTCGAAGAGCTCGTCTTCATCCCAATCCTCGCAGGCGCACATGGCGACAATTTGCTGCGCGAGAATGTCGAGCGGCGATTCGGGAATGTGCAGGACATCGAGGTCGCCCTGGCGAATGGCGCGGACGGTGGCGGCGCATTCCAGAAGATCGTCGCGCGTAGTGGCGAACAAGCGGCCCTTGGAGACGGCTCCGCGCCAGTGGCCAGCGCGACCCACGCGTTGCAAGGCGACAGCGATAGAGCGCGGCGAGTTGATCTGGCAGACAAGGTCGACGGTGCCAATATCGATGCCGAGCTCGAGCGACGCGGTTGCGACCAGCAGGCGAATCTCACCGTTCTTGAGCTTGCGCTCGGCGTTGAGGCGCAGCTTGCGCGCGAGGCTGCCGTGATGGGAGGCGACCTGGTCTTCGCCGATGCGCTCGCCAAGATGCATGGCGACGCGTTCAGCCAGCGTGCGCGTGTTGACGAACACCAGCGTGGAGCGATGTTGCAGTGCGAGTTCGGCAAGGCGGTCGTAGATTTCGCCCCACATTTCGTTGGTGGCGATGGGACCGAGTTCGGAGCGCGGGACTTCGACGGCGAGATCGAGCTGGCGGCGATGGCCGATGTTGACGATAGCAGGGATAGGACGATCGGCGCCGGTGAGGAAGTGGGCGACATCTTCGAGAGGCTTCTGTGTTGCCGACAGGCCGATGCAGGTTGGGCGATTCCCCAGCAGGTCGAGGCGCTCAAGTGAAAGCGTGAGATGGGCGCCGCGCTTGTCGTCAGCGACGGCGTGGATTTCGTCGACGATGACCGTCTTGACGTGGCTAAGTATCGCCCGACTGCTGTTGGCGGTGAGCAGGATGTAGAGCGACTCCGGCGTGGTGACCAGGATGTGCGGCGGACGCTTGAGCATCTCGCGGCGTTCTTTCATCAGCGTGTCGCCGGTGCGGACGGCGGTGCGAATCTCGGGCATCAGGTAGCCGCGCTCGCCGGCCAGCGTGAGAATTTCGCCGAGCGGGCCTTCGAGGTTCTTCTGGATGTCGTTGCCCAGCGCCTTCAGTGGCGAGACGTAGAGGACTTCGGTGCAATCGCGCAGGTCGCCATCAAGCGCTTTGCGGACAAGTCGGTCGATACAGATGAGGAAGGCCGCGAGCGTCTTGCCTGATCCGGTCGGAGCGGAGATCAGCGTGGTGCGACCGGCGAGGATGTGCGGCCAGCCCTGCTCCTGCGGCTCGGTGGGCGTGCCGAAGCGCGAGACGAACCACTCGGCGACGAGCGGATGAGCCCAAGAGAGCGAGTCGGGGATGGCGCTGGGAGGCATCCGGTTATTCTAGCAGATTTTCGCTAATTGTTCGCCGCAATATTTCACCACAGAGACACAGAGACACAGAGAGCTGCGATTCCATGGAAACGGAATTGTTTGCCGGACGATGTGGGCCGCGAGAGTACAATTTCGGACGTGAACTTATCAGTCTGCGGCCCGGTTTTGTTCGTTTTGTTCCTGATGTCAGCCGGCATTGGGATAGGGCAAAGCAACGGGACTGCCGACCAACCCCCTCAGGCAAGCGGTCCAAAACAGTACCTCAAAATCGGCAAAGGCATCGTCCCGCCAAAGGTTATTTTCGACCCTAAGCCGTTGGATCCCCCTTCCTGCAAAATCACGCATGAAGCCGTCGCGATTTTGTGGGTCGGTGTCGGAGAACAGGGTACGGTCGACGCAGTAAGGGTCGAGCGCTCGGCGGGCCACGATCTCGATCAAAGAGCCATTGACGAGGTGAAGCAGTGGAAGTTCAAACCCGCAACGAAGGACGGAATACCCGTGCCTGTTCACGTGGACGTTCAGCTTAGCTTCCATCTCTGCTGATAACCCTAGCGACCTGCTGCTACACTTTTCCCATGTCCTCTGAGCGCGCTAAGAAGATCAAGCTGATGCTGTTTGACGTCGACGGCGTGATGACTGATGGCACGATTTTTCTGTTTCCTGCTCCCGCCGGAGGAGTGAAACAGGGCACCAGCGAGCGTCGCGAGCAGATGGCTGACGGAGGAGGCTTCGGCATCGCAAGCCACGAGATCATCGAGGCGAAAGGCTTTGACGCGCACGACGGGACAGGGTTTACGCTGGCGCGACTCGGCGGGTTGAAGACCGGCATCATCACCAAGCGCATTTCGGAGACGGTAGCGCTGCGCGCGCGCGATCTGAGGCTGGATCACGTGTATCAGGGACAGCAGGACAAGGCGGCGGCGTTCTACGAAATCCTCGAGAAGGAAAAGATGCAGCCGGAGCAGGCCGCGTATGTCGGCGACGACGTCATCGATCTGCCGGTGATGCGGTTGTGCGGGCTGGCGATTGCGGTGAAGAACTCGCGTGACGAGGTGATTCGCGAGTCCCACTATGTAACGCCACGCGCGGGCGGTCATGGCGCAGTGCGTGATGCGATTGAGTATGTGCTGCGCGAGCAAGGCATTCTGGAGCGAGCGATCGAAGATTACATCCAGTCGCGGAGCCCGAAGCCGGCGATGAAGAGCCAGTAGCGGTCCGTATCGGCCAGAGATGAAACTTCCAGTACAGCTTTCCTGGAAATTGCGATCGCAACTGCGCATGTATGCCATCGCGCTGTTGCTGGGCGCAGCTGTCGGCGTATTCGTTCTCTATCCCACCAACGAGTTTGTCTACTTCTACGAATACCAGCCGACCGGCGATACGACGGCAGGCGGCTTCGCGGTGCACCAAATGCAGCGCTCGCTGCAAGGTCAGACGCCGCGGAAGACGATCTTCTACGCCATTGTCGGCATCATCCTCAGCATTGGCGGCGCGGGGCTGTATTCCAGCATGCAGCGGCGTTCGCAGCGCATCGATCAGCTGAGCGCGGCGCTGGAGAGCGATCTGCAAACGCTGATCGCGAAGGGCGAGAGTGCGAACCTGGAATTCAAGTCGTCGTTCCGATGGGACCTGCGCGAGAACAAAGTGAATCGCGTGCTCGAAGGCGTGATTATGAAGACGCTCGCCGGATATATGAACGGCAATGGTGGAACGCTGCTGATCGGCGTGGGCGATGATGGAACGATCGTCGGCCTGGACCACGACTACAAGACGCTAAAGAAGCAGGACCGCGACGGATTCGAGCAGGCGTTGATGACCGCGATTGCGACCAAGCTGGGAGCGGACGCTTGCCAGTCGGTGCAGCTTGTTTTTCACACGGCGGACAGCAAGGAAGTCTGCCGAGTGATGGTCGCTCCCATGGATCGCCCGGTCTATGTGAAGGACGGCGATAGCCCCAAGCTGTATGTGCGGACGGGAGTGCTCACGCGCGAGCTCAACGTGCAGGAAGCAGTCGACTACACTTCAACGCGCTGGCCACGATAAAGCAGAAGTCAGTAGCCAGTAATCAGTACTCAGCAATTGGCCGGTACAGCAACTCCCATTGGCCGCATTTCTCCTGAAACCTAAGTCTTCTCCTCCGGTGTCTATGGAGGTAACGGCAATGGAGGACGAGGCCATGTTTGAGGATAGCCTTATTGAGTCAGGCGGCAGCCTCGCTCGCCGCAATCCGTGGACGACTGCGTTTTCGTTTGCCCTGCAGATTTTCGCGGGCGGAATTCTGGTGCTAGCGTCGCTGATCTATACCGAGGCGCTGCCGAGCCAGAAGCTGCTGAGTGTACTGGAGGCGCCGGCTCCGCCATCAGCGGCTGCACCGGTGCAACAGGCAGTCACTCGATTGTCGCGACAGGCGAGCGAATTCAACGGGAACGTGTTGATACCGCCGCGCGAAATTCCGAACCACATCACGACTATCAATGATGAGACATCTCCGGGAAATCCTTCCATTAATTCTGGAATTGGTGTGCTTAACAGCACGGGGGATAGAGTTACGAGTTCAGTGCTGACGGATGTTCTTCGCAGCGCCTCTGCTGCGGTTCCGACAGTGCCGGTTAACAAGGTTCGCGTTTCGTCCGGGGTGGCGCAGGGCTTCCTGATTCGGCAGGTCAAGCCGGAATATCCCGCGCTCGCGCGGCAGGCGCGAATTCAGGGAACGGTGATGCTGCAAGCAATGATCGGCAAAGATGGAACGGTGCAGAATCTTCGCGTGATCAGCGGGCATCCTATGCTCACTGCAGCCGCGATTGCCGCAGCCAGGCAGTGGCTCTACAAGCCGTATTACTTGAACGGCGAGCCGGTGGAAGTTGACACGCAGATTAACGTGACCTTCACGCTGACAGGTGATTAGGCATCGCGGGATTGCGCGCATTTGCGACGTCGCGAGTTGCGCCTGTGGAGATGATTGTGCGAAAGTGAGAGCTCCGGACGTCGGCCCGAGAGAAAAATTGTTGCTGAAGGCAACGTGAATCTCTGGCGCGGGTATCGCAGTCGACACGAACGTGCACTTCGCCGACGACCGGCAGCGAGGAATTGACAACAGAAATGGCCAAAAAGATCAAAACGATGTCGTTTGAAGCAAGTACGCAGTGGTTTCGCGATCATGGATTTGAGGTGATGGAAGCGCCGGGCGCCAGTGGACGCGTGTTCCTGAAGAAGTATCAGTGCTCGGCGGCGATTGAGCGCACCGAGGACGGCGGGGTGAAGATTTTCGCGTACCCGGGCTATCTCATCAATGGTGAAATCTCCAAGCTGGTGGACCAGGGCTATCAGAAGGTGTTAAAGACGACCAAAGGTATCTATCCTGCGAGCGCCGATCACCTGAAGGCGTTGCACGAATTTTCAGAAGAGTTGAAGGAAGGCATCGGCGGCGTCAGCCTCTACAACGAGAGCCTGGGTACGGTCAGCGAGTCCTACCATTACGATCGCGTGCTCGACCGGGACATGCCGCAAGCCGAGCGACCCAAGCGGCCGTGGCAAAAGGTAGCAACAGTCGCCAAACGCCCCGCATGATCGCGAGCGCACTTTCTAGCTTGTTCCCGCGCGATGTGTTCCTGCCTCTTTGGGTTGTAAATAGCTCTCCACAAATAGTTCCCTGCCCGCTGGTAACCCTTGCCTGGGAATCCGATATCCAAGTAAGCAGGACGCACGATTGCGTCTGCAGTTTTTCCGGGATGGAGGGTCCTAACTATGAAGAGACTATCAATTCTGTTTACCGCGGTATTGTTTTGCTTGAGTACCGCACTGTGGGCACAGGACAGCACTGCTACCAGTACCGATAATTCCACCACGACAAGTCAACAGACGCAGAGCGATCAGCACAAGGACGCCGCGGCGCAAGACGCCAACATGGCCGATCAGGAGAAGGCTGACGCGAAGAATGCGAACACCAAGGGCGGCGAAGAGCGCGACAAAGTTCTGGCTCGCCTCGACGATTCTTCGAAGATCCTGAATGAGCTGCTCGCCGCGCCGGACAAAGGCATTCCTCAGGACGTGTACAAGAGCGCCAAGTGCGTTGCGATTGTGCCTTCGATGGTGAAAGGCGGATTCGTGTTCGGCGCCGAGCATGGACGCGGCGTAGCAACCTGCCGCCTTCCTAACGGTGACTGGAGTGCTCCGGCGATGTTCGTGATCACGGGCGGTAGCTGGGGATTGCAGATCGGCGCACAAGGTGTTGACCTGGTGATGCTGATCATGAACCAACAGGGCATGAACGATCTGCTCAGCTCGAAGTTCAAGCTGGGCGCGAACGGCAGCGTGGCAGCGGGACCTGTAGGCCGCGATGCCGACGCCTCGACCGATTGGAAGATGAAGGCAGAGGTGCTGGCCTACTCGCGCACGCGCGGATTATTTGCCGGACTAACGCTGAACGGCGCCGTAATCAAGCAGGACGACGATTCGACCCGGGCGCTCTATGACCGGAGTGTTGGATTCCGTCCTATCTTGACTGGACAGGTGAGGCCGCCGGCAGCGTCCGAGAATTTCCTGGCAACGGTGCGCCAAGGCAAAGCGGAGTCGAGCGCCGCGGCCCACTGACGTGTTCTTGTAGCGATGTTCCGATAGAGCGATCTGCAGAGCTGCACTATCACAGCGTCGAGGGCTTATTGCCCTCGACTTTCTTTTTACAGCTCGCATTCAGCATCGTCCCAGGTTAGCGTCCAATGGAAGGACGCGAACCCTTCGGCAAGCTCAGGGCAGGCCCCGGGGCGCCGAGCTATTTCGTTTTTCTTTTAGTCTTCCGATACACTGACGCGCATGAGTCAGGCTCCCATTGTGGTGTGCAAAGCAAGAACGCGAACTTCGGGCGCCCGACTGCAGGAGGGATACTTGCGCTCAGGGTTCGTGGCGATTGTTCTTTTGATTGCGAGTGCGGTCGCACCGGCACAGAATCGAAACTCGTCCAGTATTGACGCAGCGGTTCGCGGGGTATTGCAGGATCAAGTAGACGCGTGGAACCGTCACGACCTGGAACAATTCATGGCCGGATACTGGAATTCTCCGGAGCTCACTTTCTTTTCTGGCGCGACGGAAACGAAGGGGTGGCAGCCGACGCTGGACCGGTATCGGCAGAGGTATCAATCGAATGGAAATGCGATGGGAACGCTGTCGTTCAGCGATTTGACGGTCGAGGCGCTCGGTGTTGATTCGGCGTTCGTGCGCGGCCGGTTCCATCTCGTGATGCCGGATGGCAAGGAGCCTGCGGGAGTGTTCACGCTGGTCTTCCGCAAATTTCCGCAAGGATGGCGGATCATCCACGATCACACGTGCGCGGAGTAGTCGCGTTAGAGGTTCGTGTGGCTACGCCACAAACCGCAGATCCCTCGTCGGACTGAAGTCCTCCTCGGGATAGCAAAAAAAAACTTGCAACGGCGCAGCTGAAGCTGCGCCCCTTCAAAACATTCCACAATCGGACTTTCAGCAGCCTCTGAAGGTGTGCTCCACCCGAGATGCCGGGCTGAAGCCCGGCGCGTCCACCGCGTCTGCATCGAAATGGGTATTTACGGCATCCTCTGGGGGTGTAGAATCCACTTGTCTCCCATGCGGTCCCCCGTGTGACGAGGCGAGATCAGGCGGTATCCGCGATTGCGGAACTGCACTGGAGGACATCGTGAGTATTACCACTGGCGACTTCCGCGCCAAAATCACCGCTTCCACTCTTCTCGAAAAGAAACAGCGCCAGGAGATCATCACCTGCCTGACCGCGTACGACTACTCCGGCGCGCGCCTGGTCGATGAGGCCGGGATCGACATCGTTCTGGTGGGCGATTCATTGGCTCAGGTGATGCTGGGCTACGAAAACACTCTGCCGGTTACGATGCAGGAGATGCTGCATCACACTCGAGCGGTGCGCCGCGGCGTGAAGCGCGCATTTCTTGTGGCCGACATGCCATTCGCGTCGTATCACGTCAGCCAGCGGGAATCGCTGCGCAACGCGGCACGCTTCATCAAGGACGCGGGCGCCGAGGCGGTCAAGATCGAGGGCGGCGAAAAGCGTGCACGGCTGGTGCAACGGATGGTTGAAGCAGAGATCCCGGTGGTCGGCCACATCGGACTTACGCCGCAATCGGTTCACGCCATGGGCGGCTACAAGGTGCAGGGCAAGACACTCGCAGCCGTCGAGCAACTGATGCACGATGCGATTGCGCTGGAACGTGCGGGCGCGTGTTGCGTGGTGCTGGAAGGCATTCCGCGCGAAGTGGCGGCGATGATCACGCATGAGCTGGAGATTCCGACCATCGGCATCGGCGCAGGCCCGGAGTGCGATGGGCAGGTGCTGGTCTATCACGATCTGCTGGGGCTGACGTTCTCGCCGCCGGCCAAGTTCGTGCGGCAATATGCCGATGTGGGTGCGGTGATCAGCAACGCCCTGACTGCATTTAAGAATGATGTGAAGGCGGGCGCGTATCCATCCGATGCTGAGTCCTATCACCTGCCGAAGGAGACGCTGAGCGCGCTGCAGACGATTGCCGACCGCAAGCATGCTGTGCAACTCTAGAAGAATGCGGTTGCGGCTTTACGGTTTGGTGTTGGTTGGCGTGGCTTCCTCCCTGGGCCAGATTGCGTCGGGACAAACTGGGACTTCGGCGCGGCCGAGCGCCCCGCCGACCCACACTGCAGCCCCCGCGAAACGATACTGCCATCCTAACGACGGTTTCTGCTTCCGATATCCGGGCACGTGGTTGATGCTGGGTGAGATTTTCGCGGGGAATGGAGTGGTCGTCGCGCCTCAGCAAAAGGAAGATCGCGCATTGTGGGACGCGATCACAGTCGCGCTGGTCGTACCTCCGCCGGAAGGCGATGAGGAGGGTCCGGGACTAAACGGCATCGTGGAGCAGTCGTCGACGGCCATGCGCGAGGCGGGACAGAACTTTGTGACTTTGCAGCGGCAGGAGCGAACCATCGATCACAAGCCGGCGCAGTTGCTGAAGGTGCAGTACAAGGAAAAGACCAGCGGCCGGGATTGGATTGAAGAGCTGGTGTTCATCGAGGGGCCGGGGAATGGGATCTATTCGGTCGCGTTGAAGTGCGCGCCGCAGAATGCGACCAAGCTGGAGCCGGCGTTTGCGGAAGTATTGCGAAGCTGGACATTGCCGGAGGCGGAGCTAGGCGAAGATGAGGGAGCGGCAGGGACGCCGGCGAAGACACCGGCAGCTCCGGCGCACAATCGGTAGAGCAGGCCTTCAGGCCTGCGTCCAGCAGATGCAAGAAGAAAGATTCGGGCGCGGAGGTCAAAAGACCTCCGCGCCTGAATCTTTGATTAATGTGGGGACAGTGGACGCGGCCCTAAAGGGCCGCTCTACCGTGACACAATGGAAGGGCAGCTCAACGCGGCCCTGAAGGGCCGCACTGCCTGTGAAACAAATCCCGACCATTGCGGAGATGAAGGCCGTTTGCCGCCAAATCACGCGAAGCGGCAAGACGCTGGGCCTTGTGCCGACCATGGGCGCGCTGCACGAGGGACATCTTTCGCTGGTGCGGGCGGCTAAGGCGCGATGTGATGTGACTGCGGTGTCCATCTTCGTTAATCCCCTGCAATTCGGACCAACTGAAGATCTGGCAAAGTATCCGCGGACGTTGGAGCGGGACTGCGCTCCGCTGGAAGAACTGGGCGTGGATCTGGTGTTCGTGCCGACGATAGACGAGATGTATTCGACGGCCCAGGTTAGCGTCCAAACGAAGGCCACGAAACTGGGGCACCGGATTCCGGGGCACGGAGTTGAAAGCGCGAATGTTGGGCCCGAACAGACTCCCCAGTCTCCCACTCATTCGCAACCGCGGCGAATGAATGGGGCACCCGAATCATCCCCATCCAAGACGTATGTCCTGGTTGAAGGATTGAGCGACAAGCTGGACGGGGCGTCGCGGCCGGGACATTTTCGCGGCGTCGCTACGGTGGTCGCGAAGTTGTTTGAGATCGTTCGTCCGGACTGCGCGTTCTTCGGGCAGAAGGACGCGGCGCAGGTTGCGGTGCTGCGGAAGATGGTACGGGATCTCGACATGGATGTGGAGATCGTTGTCTGCCCAATTGTGCGCGAGAAAGATGGGCTGGCGATGAGTTCGCGCAACGTCTATCTTTCGCTGGAGCAGCGCCAGCAGGCGCTGGTGCTGCATCGTGCGCTGATGCGGGTGCAGCTGATGGCCGACCAGGGCGAACGTGACGCAGCAAAGCTGGTCGAGATTGGCAAACAGGTGATCGCCGAAGAGCCGGGCGCGCGGCTGGACTATTTTGCGATTGTGGATGCGGACACGCTCGAGCCGATTGTTGAGATCGACGGCTCCCGCCCCAGCCAAGAAGATGGCGAAAAGCAGGTCCCTCGACTCGCTGCGGGGCACCCAGTGGTGATAGCGGTTGCGGCGTACTTCGGCACGACAAGGCTGATCGACAATATTCTGCTGACATGAGGAAAGGCAGTTGCCGATTGTCGGTTGCCAGTGGTCAGTAGGACAGAGAGACCAATCCAAGTAAATGAAGTTCGGGTGGGGTGCTCGCTCTAGAATGCTCGCATGCCGCTGCTCGAAGAGGGTAGAGACCGTGCCTGGTATTTCCTCTGCCTGATGTTGTTGCTATACGTGGGCGCGCGGTTTCTTCGGCTCTTCAGCAACACCGTGCCAGCTGTTCTGATAGTCGTGCTGCATGTGCTTCCTCCGGCGCTGTTCGCCATCGTTCACGGAAAACGGCTCTACACCACACGCGGCATTCTTGCGTTCGTCGCCCTCTGCCTGGTCGTGGGCGCTTTCTTCGAGAGCCTGGCCTTGCGCACCGGCTTCCCCTTCGGACGATATTTCTTCACTGGCCTGATGGGACCGAAGCTGTTTCAGCTTCCAGTCCTGCTCGTCCTTGCCTACATTGGCATGGGGTATCTTGCGTGGATTGTGGGATTGCTGATGCTCGGCTCTCCCGGCAAATCACTTTCCGGCAGCAAGGTGGTCTTCGTACCACTGGTGGCGAGCTTGGTCATGGTCGCGTGGGATCTGGCCATGGATCCGGTATGGGCCAACATCGATCATGCGTGGGTGTGGAAAGACGGCGGAGCCTACTTCGGTGTGCCGGTCAGCAACTTCTTCGGATGGTATCTGACGGTGTATGTCATTTATCAGGCGTTCGCGCTGTATCTTCGCGACCGACCCGTGCAGCCGATAGCTCGTGAATACTACCGCATGGCAGTTCTGTTTTACGCCGCCTCGGCTGCGGGGAACATGTTGCTCTTGTTTCAGGCAAGGCCCAGTGCAGCGGTGGTTGATCAGCCGGGCAGGCGATGGATTGTATCTGACATTGTGGGAGTCTGCGTTGTGGTATCGATTTTCGTGATGGGGGCGTTTGCTGTGACGGCATGGTCGCGGTTGGGGTTGGAGCACCGCGAGTGGCCTCAGTCGCACCTCGGGGCGACAAGGGTGTGCCGCCCCTGAAGCGGCTCCGGTTCAAGAACGACACCTACCCAGCGCTGAAGCGCTGGGCTATCTTGACGCCGTCCCGCAAGCGGGACTCCAATCCGCACCGCTCGCGCATCTTGTTCGTAGAAAAACCCGTGCCAGGGAAGGCAAGCATATTGGAGCGGCCGTTTAGCGAAGGCCCTCCCCGCAAGAGCGCTTATGTTCGAACATTTGGCGAGGAGCCTGGTTTTTCTGCAATCGGCGAAAGCAGATCCCTCGCGGACTAAAGTCCGCTCGTGATGACAAATCCAGTACTCAGAGGCCGAGCTGACCACTTGAATCCTCGTCTCGCTTCCAACCTGATATCCACGCTGCCCCCAGCAACAGCACTACGGGGTAGCACTCCAGCGTGTAGCGTGGTTCGGGATTGGCGAGGGTTCCGAGGAATGCAGAGCGCAGCGACACGAACAGCAGCATCATTCCGAGATAGCGTGGGCGCGGGCCGCGGATGAGGCCCATCACGGCTGCGAAGATGAACAGCAGGTTCAGCAAGCCCCAGACTGTTGCAATGACGCAGTCCTTGGTGTCGTCGGAATACTCCCACCAGCGCGAGTTCAGCGGCAGCATTTCAGTGCGCGGACGCAGCCACATGTCGGCGATGCGCAGTGTCGGCAGCCAAACGTAATAGCGAAGCGGATTGGCGCGAATGCGTTCGTTCGCCAGTTCCATCAGGCGAGCGTTGAGCTCAGGATTGATCACGAGGACGTTGGAGTAGTCGTTGAAGATCGCGCGCGTCTGCTCGCGTTCGTCGGCGCTGTCGAAGGCGCGCGACGGGAGCAGGCTGAGGTCGACCTTATCGCCGGGAACCTCCCAGTAGACCTCTTCGGTGGAGACGTAATCGGCCGACCAGGTCTTCGCCCACTTGTCGAAGCCGTCGGGAACGAACTCGTCGGGATCGCTGGCCGACTGCGGCACCAGCGGCTGGAAGCGGTGGAAGTCGCGCCAGTTGCGAATGGTCCAGGGAACCAGCGGCGCGATGGAGATGGCGAGCACGAGCGCTCCCGCCCAGAACAGGCGCGTGCGTTCCGGCGGCCGATGCCACATTCGCCAGAGCAAATAGAGTCCGACAGCGATGAGAAGAATGCCGCCGTCGGGGCGCAGGAGAATGCCGCTGGAAACCGCCAAGCCGCAGCAGGTCCAGGCGAGCCAGCTATGGCGACGTTCGGATCCCAGGTTAGCGTCCAAAAGAGGGACGCGAACCTGGGGCACGGAGCTTTCGTCGATTGCGCGAAGCCCGGCGACAGCTGCGTCGAGCGCGATCGCGACGAAGAAGATGCTTAGCGTTTCGGCCAGCGGAGCGACGGTGTAGTTCGCGGTGAACGGGCAGAGCGCCGCGAGCAGAAACGCGAATCGCGCCGCCCGCTCGGAAACGGTTCGTCGCGCGAGGTCCGCGATCACGAAGCAGCTCGCGACATCGACGACGACCTGCACCAGCAGCACAGCGTTGTAGTGTTCGCGACCGAAGAGCACAAAGCAGGCAGCCAGGAACGCCGGATATCCGGGCAGACGAATCCACGTCGGATGGACGCCGTCGGAGTGGGTCAGGCCGAAGATGCCTGTGTCCAACCAGTTCTTGGCAATGTCGCCGTAGACGAGCGAGTCGCCGGTGACGTGCGGGTACGTGAAGTAGAAAACCAGGCGCAGCGCGAACGCGGCGAGCGTGGCCAACAGGAAGAACCGGCGATGCGACCCAACCATTCGCCTAAACGGAAGCGGAGCACTCACCGATTTGCCGTCCGGGCCGGGCACTCCGCGAATATAGCATTCGGTTGGCAAGCCAATTCGACGTTGGTCTGGCAGAACGGCAAGCACCCGGAAATCTTGCGGTTGTTCCCAAAATGCACCCTAATCGGCAACGGCTTTGAGCCGACAATCGTCGCGTGAGTGACGAATCATTACCCCAATTGCTGCAACAATTTGCAATCTTCTTTTATGAACCGGAGATGAATTCGTCACGCAATTAGGGCACAAAATGTGGCGAAAATACAACATGCTGACCTCGTCAGCGTCTTGTAATCTGTTAGTTACGCGACTTCGTCTCCCATAGTTGCTATACGAACGTACAATTCGCAAGCCCGCAGGATGTAGTGGCATCGGCCTACACAGCGGCGCTCCGGTTAACCTTCGCATCCTCCCGGCTCTCGCTGGCTCCGGCATCGTCTTCCGCCGCGTCGACCTGGACGGCTTCGAGGTCGAGGCCGTCAGCCGCAACGTTGCCAAGGTCAGTTACGCCACCAGCTTGATGAAAAAGGGCGTGCTCATTTCCACCACCGAGCACCTGCTCTCCGCCTTCATTGGCATGGGTGTGGACAATGCCATCGTCGAGCTCGACAACCTCGAAGTCCCCATCCTCGACGGCAGCGCGCTGCCCTTCATCGAGATGATCTCCGCCGTCGGCCTGCGTCAGCAGCGTCGCAAGCGCACCTACCTGAAGATCCTTCGCCCCTGCGAGCTGCACGAGGGCGACAAGTTCATCGGCGTTTATCCCGGCGAGCGCTATTCCGTCAGCTACGCCATCGACTTTCCGCATCCGCTGATCGGCAGCGAGCGCTTCCAGGTCGAGCTCTCCAACGGCAGCTACGTCGAGAAGATCGCCGCCGCGCGCACCTTCGGCTTCATCGAGCAGCAGCGCGCCATGCTGAATATGGGCCTGATTCGCGGCGCTTCGCGCGACAACTGCGTCGTCCTCACGCGCGATGGCATCGACAATCCGCCGCTGCGCTTTCCCGACGAGTTCGTTCGCCACAAAGTTCTCGACCTCATCGGCGATCTCGCGCTCTTCGGCAAGCAGGTGCTCGGCTGCGTCAAGGCCGACCGCGCCGGACACGCGCTGCATACCGCCATCGTCTCCCGCATCCTGCGCGACCCCAGCTACGCCGAGGAGATCACCCTCAGCGAAGCCGCCATTGCCGACTGGCCCGCCGAGCACTACGCCGTGGCGGACTGAACAGGCATATCGACTCTTCGAAAATGAATTCAGGTGGAGCTGGCCTTCAGGTCAGAGTCCAAGCGCGTTATTTTCTTGGCATCCCGAGGAGGTCTTTAGGAGTTTGCGTGAGAACCCTGTCGTCCCCGGGGGACTCGGGCGTTTCTTCCAGTTTACCCAGCACTCCGCCTTCGGCTGCGTGCTGGGCTATGTTATTCCGCGCCTACGGCGCTCGATTTTCAGGCGGTCGCGCTCCACTGCCGAAATCGGAGGATGGTTCTCACGCAGACGCTTTAGGTCGTGACGATCAGTTTCGGCAATCCCTCAACGATCTTCATGGTCTTCAGGCTGACCGTAATTACCTGCCCGGATTAGCCGCACGATGTATTCCGGATCGTCATCGCGATTCGGATCGTTCACAATGCCGCTGCGCTTATTGGTCGACACCTTACCCGTGGAATTGTATTGATCAACCCTTCAACTACGTCGATCTTGTAAAAACTTGGTACCCCTACTAGAAGCGGAAGAGATTTTCGGTGTATAGTATCGCCCCATCGGGCTCCAATAGTGGGGTTAGCTGGTACTAGTGCTGATCGAAATTTGCGCCCTTCGTCTCGCGCTGATCGTTCAAGAGAAGTCTCTTTCGCAAACTAGGCGATGATTCAATCGCCTGCCCGGCGCAGCTTCGGATTCGCCTACCGCCCACTCCTATTACGGATTTGAAATGCCGTTCCCGGCCTCTGGCCGTTCCGGCAAAGTTCTGTTCTCAGGGAGAGGATTTATGCCAATCAAGAATGTAGGAGTACGCGTGGCCCTGGCGATGGTCACGATTACCTTGCTGATGGAATTCGCTGCGGTTGGTGCGCACGCCCAGACCCAGATCACCTCTTGCGGAACTCGCATCCAGTCGCCCGGCCAGTATGTGCTGGCTAACGACCTGCTCAATTGCCCCGGTAATGGGATCGAGATTAACCGCGCCGACGACGTGGTCTTAAATCTGAATGGACACCGCATTACCGGCTCGACCGCGCCCAGGACTGCCGGCATCCGGGTAGTGTTTGGGGCGAAGGCTCGCATCCTGGGGCCGGGCGTCATCAGTAACTTCAACGGGCCGGTCGGCAGCGGTGTGTTCAGCAACGCCTCGACGGTAGACATCACTGCGGTAACCTGCACCAAGAATGAAGTCGGGTTCTTTCTCAGCGGTGACGTGCGCGTGCACGGCAATATCGCCGCCAACAACACAGATGGGTTTTCCACGACAGCCTCAGGCGAGTTTAGCGATAACCTGGCCACAGGCAATACTCAAAACGGCATTGAAACCTCGGGCCCCAGCCCCGCCCAGTTCGTACATAACACCGTCGCCTTTAATGGAAACTACGGCATAGAGACCTACTTTACCGCTAGGAACAAGCAGATTATCTCCAATACGGTGCTAGATAACGGCGCCTACGATTTGTATGAGGGTAATGGTGAGTGCAGGAATACCTGGGTCGACAATACCTTCGGCACCGCCAATCAGTCGTGCATCCACTGATACAGTCTCAATCGCTGGTCGAACGTAGATCGATATTAGGTGTCATTTACCGGGCGCCAGCTGTGCTGTCTTAGGAGGACTTTATGCGAAGCAAGAACCTTGCATTGCGCGTGGCAAGCAAAAGGAATCTGTCCCGCTACATAGTTCGATTGTTCCTGCTGGAAGTGCCGCTCCTTGTGACAATCTCTGTATCATCGCTCGCGCAAACGTTCACGGTCTTGCACACCTTTACGGGTGACGACGGCTCGTCGCCATTTTCCGGAGTGACCGTCGATCGTGCCGGCAATCTTTACGGCACCACCAAGTATGGAGGGATAGGGAGCTGTGACCTTGGTTGTGGGGTCTTGTTCAAGCTGGCGCCCCAAGGCTCCGGATGGAACTTCGCGCCGCTCTACAAGTTCGCCGGCCCAAGCGACGGCAAAGCACCTATCGCTCGCATCGTCTTCGGACCCGATGGCCGGCTCTATGGCACGACCCTCTTAGGCGGCAATAACACGGTAAATGGGGGCACGGTTTTTACCCTCACTCCGCCGCCGACCGCTTGCCGATCCGCTTGCTCCTGGGTCAAGACGACACTATGGTCGTTCGGTCAGAATAACGGCGATGCGCACAACCCCGGCTACGGCGACCTGGTCTTTGATGCGGCAGGTAATATCTATGGCACGACAGAGGAAGGCGGGGCAACGCAACCGCCTTGCGGTCCCGGCTGCGGCACGGTATTCATGCTGTCACGCTCGCAGGGGTCGTGGAGCGAGACTCTGATCTACCAATTTGGCGATGGCCCAGGATTCCACCCTTACGCCGGCGTCGCTTTCGATGGCAACGGCAATCTGTATGGCACGGCCCCTTATGGAGGCTCCGCCGATTGGGGCTTGGCCTACGAGTTGAGCCCTTCGAATGGCTCATGGTCGCCGACGATTCTCTACAATTTCTCGCCGCAAACTGGTGGCGTACCCAGCGCCGGTTTGTTGCCGGACAACGCGGGAAATCTCTACGGCGCGACCGGTACGGCCGCCGGCGATAGCGGAGGTACGGTATTCGAGCTGTCGCCCAGCGGACTGGACTGGAACTTCACGCTGGTCTATAGCTTCGATTCGCTCGCCCATCCGTTTGCCAGCCTCACCATGGACGCCGCCGGAAACCTGTACGGCACAACTCTGAGCGGCGGTAGTTTTCGGCATGGCAACGTTTTCAAACTTACCCGAACCGGCGATTCCTGGACCTATACCTCGTTGTACGACTTTACCGGCGGCAGCGATGGAGGCCAGCCCTACGGCAACGTCGCGCTGGACGCAGCCGGCAACCTTTATGGAACTGCCGAGGGCGGCGGCTCAGACGCCGGCCAGTGCCTTGTGGTCAGCGGTTGTGGTGTGGTCTGGCAGATCACGCCATGATCGATAAACTATCTTCGGCCGGGTGCCGGGTGCCCCAGGTCGCGCGATGTTCGAGGCCTGGGTGACTACGGGCGCACCCGGGGAATCCGCCGTGCCACTTCCGCGCCGCTTTTCTCCCGCTAAGATGTTTTCGTGGAGAAGACAGTCTATCTGTCGCTGGGCTCCAACCTCGGCGATCGCGAGAACAATCTCCGCGCCGCTATCGAGCAGCTCCGGCAACTCGGCGAGGTCGTCCAGGTCTCGTCCTTCTACGAAACCGAGCCGGTCGAATTCACCGCGCAGCCGTGGTTCCTCAACTGCGCCGTCGCGCTGCGCACCGAGCTAATGCCCAAATTCTTTCTCGCGAAGATGCTGGCCATCGAGCAGCATATGGGCCGCCGCCGCACGCAGCCCAAAGGCCCTCGCACCATCGACATCGATATTCTGCTGTTCGGAAATTCGGTGATCACCGCGCCGCAACTCGAAGTGCCGCATCCCGCCATGCATCAGCGGCGGTTCGTGCTCGAGCCGCTCACCGAGATCGCTCCCGACGTGCGCCATCCGATCTTCAAGCGCACCGTGCGCGAGCTCCTGAATGCCCTCCCGCACAACGGCGGCCAGGTGAAGAAGCAGCATGGCGTCAGGCCTGATGAGTCCGTGTGAAAACCAGCTTCTGTTGCTGCCAGTGGAGTATGACACGAGAAAATCCAGCCCCGCAGGGGCAGAATTGCAGTTAGCCCAGGACGGAGTCCTGGGTACAGGTGTGAATTTCCACTTGAGCCGCGGAGCGGCGGCACGGTTCTCACACAGACTCTGACAAGCGGGCCGGCCGTGGCGCCTCAGCGATTCGCCTGCGATTGCAGCTGATAGAAGACCGTCCGCAGATAACGCTCTGGCAGGAATTCAGGACACAGCCCCGTCAGAGATTCCGTGCTGCCGATGATCAGGCAGCCGTCGCGCGCCAGGCAGCGGCCGAAGTTTCGAAATAGCCGGGCGCGGTCCGCTTCGGCAAAGTAGATGGCGACGTTGCGGCACAGGATGATGTCGAACGGCGCGGGAAAGGCGAACGGCTCCAGCAGGTTCATCTTGCGAAACGAGGCCAGCGCGCGGATCTCGTCGCGAATCTTCCATTCGTTGCCTTCACGCGCGAAGTGCTTTCCGGCGGCCTGAGCCGGCAGTCCGCGTCCCATCTCGAGATCGGTGTAGTGTCCGCGGCTGGCGGCAGCAACTGCGCGGTTGGAGATGTCTGTCCCCAGCATGCGAACGTCGTAGCCGTTGAAGTTGCCCAGCAGCTCCTTCAGGATGATGCCGATGGTGTAGACCTCCTGCCCAGTTGAGCACGCGGCGCTCCAGATGCGAATCGACATGGGACGCGCGCCCTTGCTGCGGCGATCGATCAGTTCAGGCAGAAGCTTGTGACGCAGCAGTTCAAACGGCGCGGTGTCACGGAAGAAGGAAGTTTCGTTGGTAGTGATCGCGTCGACAATTTTACCTCGTAATGTTTGCGAGGCGTCGGCCTTCAGTTTGTAGAAGAGATCGGAGAAACCGCTGGCGCCCGCCTCGCGCACCAGCCCGCCTAATCGTGTCTCCAGCAAATAGGCTTTGGACTGATCCAGAACGATGCCGCAGGTCTCCTGGACATAGCGCGACCAGATCGCAACTTCCTCCGCGGTGATGGCGACATTCATGCTGGCCGTCCGCGAACCAGGTTTGCGATGCGCTCTGCCATGGCGCTCAAGGGAAGCACAATGTCGACTACGCCGGCTTCAATCGCAGCTTTCGGCATGCCGTAGACCACGCAGCTGGCTTCATCCTGAGCGATCACGGTCGAGCCGCCCCGCTTCAGCAGACGCAGTCCCGCCGCCCCGTCTTCGCCCCTGCCGGTCAGGATGACGCCGAGCGCCTTGGCGGGAAAATGATTGGCAACCGAGCGAAACAGATAATCGACCGAAGGCCGGCAGCAGTTCTCCGGCGGATCGTCGGAGAGTTGCAGTAGGCGCGTGCCGTTCATCGCAGGAATCAGGCGCATGTGTTGTCCGCCAGGTGCGATGTAGGCGGTGTTGGGCAGAATCTCCTCGTTATGCTTTCCTTCGCGTACGGGAACGGCGCTGTGCGCCGAGAGGTTGGCCGCCAGCAGCTGGGTAAAAATCGGCGGCATGTGCTGCACGATCAGAATTGGTATCCCCATGTCTCCGGGCAGAGCGCCAAAGATCTCAGCCAGGGCATTCGGTCCGCCGGTAGAAACGCCAATCACCACCAGCTCCGGCTTTCGGCGTATCAGCGCGGACAGCACGGCAGGCTTTACGATCTCTGTCGTAGCCTTTGCCGCCGATTCAACCCGCTTCGCTGGCGCTACGCCGGCACGCAGAATGTTCTGCACCTCCAGCCGATGCGCTACAGCACGGATTCGCGGCGCCAGTTCCTCGCGAATGCAGCGAAAATTTGCCTCCGCACTTGATTCCGCCGGCTTGGTGATGAAATCGAAGGCGCCGTTTTGCAGTGCCTGCAGCGTCAGCTTGCCTCCGCTCAGGGTGAGGCAGCTGATCACCAGCACCTTGACGTCGAGGCCTGCTTGGCGCAGGGCATCCATCACCTGAATGCCGTTCATCCCCGGCATCTCGATGTCCAGGGTGACCAGGTCAGGATGCAGCTCGCGCACCTTCGCTACGACCATGGCGCCGTTGGCCACGCCGCCAACCACCTCCACATCCGGCAGCGAGCGCAGCGCCTCAGTCAGGACGCGCCGGTAAAGCACGGAATCGCCAACTACAAGAACCTTGACCGCCATCGCAAATTCACCGGCAGCCCGGCGCCGCGCCCGAGGCCCTTTCGCCTGGCTTGAGGATAGGATTGTGGTCCAGCAGCGTCACCAGACCGTCGGGACAGCGATAGACGCCGCGCAGCGCGCTCGCGTGTAGCGCTCCCAGATTAGCCGGCGCGGGCGACATGTTCTCCTTCTGCAGGAAAATCGTGTCGTCGACGCGATCCACCAGAAGGCCGACCAGCTCGCCCTCCGAGTCGACAATCATGATGCGGCTGTCGCTGCTGCGTTCGGCCTCGCCCAGTTCCAGCCGCATGCGCAGATCGATCACGGTAACGATGCGCCCGCGCAGGTTCCGTATGCCGATGATGAACGGCGGCGCGTGATGCACCGGCGTCACGCTGCCCATCTGCACCACCTCCTGGATCTGCGCGGCTGGAATACCAAACATCGCATCGCCCAGGCGAAAGACCGAGACCAGAAGTGCCTCTTCGCTGCAAGTTTCGCTCGACATAAGGACCGTCCGCACTTTCGTTGCTGATGAGTTGTCGGTTGTCGGATTGCACTGATGTCCAGTTGTACTGACAACTGACAACTGACAACGGTTTTTCTACACGCTGAACTGCGCCACCAGCACCTTCAACTGCTCCGACAGACGCGACAGCTCGCTGGCGCTCGTTTCCACCTGTTGGCCACCTTCGCGGATACCGGCCGTGGCGCTGTTGACCGTCGCAATGTCGCTGGCAATGGAGCGCGAGACCGTTGCCGTCTGCGCCACCTGATCGTTCACCTCGCGCACCACGGCTGTAGCTTGCGCAATCTCCCCGGCAACGTTCTTGGTTACGGTGGCCTGCTCTTCGATCGCCGCCGCCGTACTGGCTACCGTGTTGCCGATCTCCTTGATCACGCCCGTGATCGTCTCGATGCTCTGCACCGCGCCGGTGGTAGAGTTCTGCACCCCGGCAATCTTCGCCTTAATGTCCTCGGTCGCCTCCGAAGTCTGCTTAGCCAGTTCCTTGATTTCGTTAGCAACCACGGCAAAGCCTTTGCCGGCGGTTCCTGCACGCGCTGCTTCGATGGTCGCGTTCAACGCCAGCAGGTTGGTCTGCGCCGAGATGTCTGTGATGGTCTCGGTGACTTTACCGATCTCCTGCGCCGCGCGTCCCAGCTCCGACATGATGGTCGAGATGGTTTGTGCCTGCGCCATCGCCTTTTCGCTGATCACTCGTGCCTTCTCGGAGTTCGAGGCAATCTCGGCCACCGTCGAGCTCATCTCCTCGGTCGCGCCAGCAACAGAGGTGAGATTGGCGCTGGCCCGTTCCATCGAAGAGGAGACAGCAGTGGTTGTGGCACAGGATTCTTCCGCTGCCGCTGCTACGGTGGACGACTTTTCCGACATCGATTTCACGCTGCTGGCAGTTTGCGATGAAGCCGCCGTCAGTTGCGTCGAGGAGGAGGCCACCGTCTGAATACCCTGTGAGATCTCGCGCAGAAGCTTGCGCAGATGCTCCGCCATGGTTTGCACGGAGCGGCCCAGATCGCCGACCTCGTCTTTCCTGGCCAACATCTCCGCCGTCACATCTTTACTTAGATCGCCCTTGCTGACCTGCTCCAGGAATGCCGTCCCTTCATCCAGCGGCTTGCTGATGCTGCGGGTGATGAAGATGGCAAAGCCGACGCTGATGGCTACGGAAAGCAGCGATAGGATTCCGAGAATCCACCGCGCCTTGGCTGCAATAGCAGCTTTCTCCTCGACTACTGCCGTCCGCTTATTTTCTTCCCACTTGGCCAGCTGATCGGCAATGCTGGAAGTCGCGACCATCCTGGCTCCTGCTTCACCATGCAACAGTTGCAGCGCCTCGTCGCGTTTTCCGGCGGCGGCCAAATCCAGGGCCCGGTAGTTGGTTTCTCGCTGCGCTGCAAAGGCGGCGGTCAGGTCGCGAGCCAGTTGTTTACTGGTCTCGGACGCAGCTCTGTCTTGGATTTCCGCCAGCTGCGTCCTAACCGCTTGCCGCGTTTCCGTCAGTTGCGCTTGGTATTGGTCTGCATGGTTCTTGTCCGGGGCGGTCGTAGCTTTCAGCACCAGCTCCTCGATTGTGGAAACATTTAGCATGGTTTTGTGTGTCAAAAGCAGCTTGGAGCCTTCATCAAGCGCCTTGTCCCCAGCGGCATTAATTGATTGACCCGACCACCAGCCGGTTCCGGCAATGCCGATGGCCAGAACGATCGCGATACCAAATCCCACCGCCAGCCGTTTGCCAATTCGCATATTCGTCAGATTCATCATGTTCGTGGTCCTCATTAACCAGCGTTTGCTACTGCCATTCCGTTGTTCTGCGGCGGCGCCGCCAGCAGACTGTGTACCCGCCCCATCAGGGCGTCGCGATCCAGCTTGATCTGATAGTCATCCACGCCAACGCTTCGGCCCAGCTCCATGTCTTCGTCCGAAGCCAGCGAGCTCAGCGCGATTACCGGCAGCCGCGCGACGCGATTGTCGGCGCGGATGTGCCGCGTCAGATCCAGGCCGTTCATGTTCGGCATCTCGATGTCGGTAACCACCAGCTGCACCTTGTCGGGATTTTTCTGCAGCAGCTTCCACGCGATCTCGCCATCCGCCGCGTCCAGCACGGCGTAGCCATCGGCTTCCAGAAAGCGCCGCAGCTGCGAGCGGAAGAAGTCCGAGTCCTCGGCGAGCAGAATCGTGGCCTGCTCGGCACCGGCTGTGGCCACCGGACCCTGGCTGTTGGCTTTCGTGCCCCACTCGGGATAAACCGCGTCGACCAGTTCCACCAGATCGGCAATGAGCGTGGTGTGCCCGCGCAAGATCGCCGAGCCGGCAATTCCCTTATGCCGATGGGTCGAGCTGTCAATCGCCGAGCTGGCTTCGGCAACATCCACCGGCATCGCGCCCAGCAGGCCAACTTCGCGCCCTAGATGTTGGAGACAATCACCGCCAGATCGCGCGCGCCGGAAATGGTCTGCACCTGTGCGGTGTCGGACAGCGTCACCAGCGGCAGCGATTGATCGCGATACTTCATCGTCCGCCGCCCGCCGGCAGTCTCTACCTGCTCCGGCTTGATGCGCTCGATGCGGCGCACCGCGCCCAGCGGAATGGCGCAGTGCTCTTCCGGAGCGTTGCGGAAGAGCAGCAGCGAATGACTATTCTGATCGACGTCGCTTTCCTTTTCCTCTGCCTCTTCCTGTTCCTTGACGCGCTGGGTTGCAGCCGCCGAGGTGAGCTCGGCTTTCGCGGCCAGTCCGGCGCCGTCCAGAATCAGCGCCACCGCGCCATCGCCCAGGATGGTGGCTCCCGCATATTCCCGCGACTCTTTCAGGTGATGTCCCAGCGGTTTGACCACGATCTCCTCAGTGTTGTGGAAGGCCTGCACCACCAGCGCGTACTGGAACATGCCGGTGGTGATGACGGCAATCTCCAGCGCCCCGCGCAAACTGCCGCGACGGCCATCGGAGCGGCGCGGAATCGTCGGCCCGGGCCGCGGCGCATCGACATTGACCACCGGCTCGCCCTCTTCGGTGTAATGCGGAGAGCGCCGATCTGCGAGCGAGGCGCGGCGCTCCAGTTGGCGCTGGTCATTGTCGCTAGCGTACGTCGTCATCACGCCCAGATATTCATCCAGCCGTAACAGCGGCAGAATACGATCACGCAGCAGCAGAACTTCGGTTTCGCCGACCACCTCGATGCGGCTCTTGGTCTCCTCGGGACGAATGCGCAGCAACTCTTCCACGTTGATCTGCGGGATGGCGAAGCGCTCGCCTTCGGCCGAAACGATCAGCGCGGGAATGATGGTCAGCGTCAGCGGCAGCTTGATGCGGAACTGCGAGCCCTGACCTGGCGTGGAGTTGATGTCAAGTTGGCCGCCCAGCCGATCAAGGTTGGTCTTGACCACGTCCATGCCGACGCCTCGGCCGGAGACGTCGGAAACCTTCTCCGCCGTCGACAGCCCCGGCAGCAGGATCAGCGCAATCTGGTCCTGCGCCGACATGCCCTTCAGTTGCTCAGAGGTAATTAACCCCTTCGCCAATGCGGCTTGCGCGACCCGCTTCCCGTCGATGCCCTTGCCGTCGTCGGCAATTTCGATGACGACTTGTCCGGCTTCGTGCCGCGCCTCCACGCGTAAAGTGCCGGTGTGCTCCTTGCCCTCGCCTGCGATCCGCCGGGCTCTCGATGCCATGATCGATCGCGTTGCGCACCATGTGCGTCAGCGGATCAGAGAGTCCTTCCACCAGGCTGCGATCGAGCGCGACTTCTTTGCCGCGAATGTCGAGTTTGACCTCCTTGCCCAGGCTGTTGGAGAGATCACGCACCATGCGCGGAAGCTTACTGAAGACATTCTCGATGGGCTGCAGGCGGGTACGCATGATCGCGTCCTGAATCTCCGAGGTGACCTGGCTCAGCCGCTGGCCGGCGGCGTTCAGCATGCGATGGTTGTCCTGCACAATCGCCGCCTGAAACTGATTGCGGCTCAGGACCAGCTCGCCGGCGAGATTCATCAGCGTGTCGAGCAGTCCGACGTTGACGCGTAGTGTGTCTTCCGCAACCGGCAGCGTGCTGCCTGCCGGATGTGGCGTGTTGATGGGGGCTGCGTTCGCCGCCGGCCCTGGAGCCTGAACTTCCTGAATCTGTGCCGTTGGCGGCGTTGTCGGGGCGCTTGGAGGAATGGCACAGACTGGCGTCGTGGGCTGCTCGGCTTTCGGCACGGGCGGCTCGATTCGCGGAGCCTCGACGCCAGAAGAGATGTTCTGCGTTTCGCCAGTCGAAGAATCGAAGAGCAACTTGATCTGCGCAGCCGGCAGCCCGGTCAATCCGCCAATCGCCGACGGCAGCGTCAAGGTCGCAAAGATAATGGCCAGCGGCAGGCGATTCCCGAGCACCGCATCCAAGCCGCCAACGGCGTTGAAGTCGAGCAGCACGTCGATAATCTCGCCGCAATCCTCCGGCTGATGGAAGAGCTGCAAGACATTCTTTCCCTGCCGTTCGATGTCGTGGATCAGGTCATATTCCAGCGCATAAACACAGCAGCCGGCGCGCTTGGCGCGATCGAAATCGACCTGCGACAACGACATGGGCGAGCCCTGCAGCGTGGCCACTTCAACCGGTGTCGTCACCCTGGCTTTCTCGGCACCCGGCAGGAAAGACGCGGCCAGATCGACCAGTCCCTGCACTTCCAGCGCGGTGTCGGCCTCTTCGCTGGTCAAGGGCGAGTTCACCATGTCGCGCAGCTTGTCGAAGGCGGCCAGCAGGACGTTGGTAACCTCGGCATTGGAATGAATCTTGTGCGAGCGCAGCATGTCGAGCACGGTCTCGGCTTTGTGCGCCAGCTCCTTCACCTTGTTAAGGCCAAGAAAGCCGCTGCAGCCCTTGATGGAATGGGCCGCGCGAAAGACTTTGTTCACCAGCTCGGGGTCCGCGGCCTCGCTCGCCTGCTCGATGGCCAGCAGATCGGCCTCGATGGTCGCCAGATGCTCGCGCGACTCGGTGATGAATCCCTGTAGGATTTCATCATCCAGGGCGAAGCCCTCATCACTCATGGCTCGGCTCCGCGGCAAGCCGTCCGCTGATGTTGAGCCGCGAGATCAGCCGCATGCTCTGCATCAGGCGCAGAATTTCCGGGGCGGTATTCACCACCAACAGCTTGCCGTTCTTCTGTGCCAGCGTGTTGCTGGCGGCGATCAGCAGGCCGATGCCGCTGGAATCGACCATGCGCGTTTCGGCGAGATCGAAGATGACTTGCTGCGTGCCTTTCTCCACCTCGGCCTTCAGCGCCTGTTGCAATTCCGGCACCAGCACCACCGTCAGACCGCCATTGACCATGAGCCGACAACCGTCGTCGGTATGCTCCGTGCGATAGCTCGACATTTCCTGCTACCTACCTTCCTTGGCTGTGTTGATCCACAAGGTCACTTGATTGCCCTGCCGGTTGAAAGCGATACGCCGGGCATAAATGCTGGCCACCATCAGGCCGCGTCCTTCGACTGCGGTATCTGCCGGCAAGCCGTGACGAATCGTCCGGCGCCAATCGAAGCCCGGGCCCTGATCGGTAACGCGCAGGCAGATCAGCTTCCTGCCGATGCGCATGCCCACGTTGACGCGCGCATTCGCCACGCCACGATTGCCGTGCAGAATCGCGTTGTTCAGGCATTCCCGCGCCAGAATTTCGACCGCGAACTCTACGTCTTCGAGATGGCGTCTTCCCAGCAAGCCACGAATCTGCTCGCACACCGGTTCAATTGCCGCCAGGCGAGAGGGAATCGTCAAACACAGCTCGCTATCGCGGTCGTGAACTGCTTCTACGTCTTCGGTCGATGTGGTCAATTCTTCCGTCCTGTTATCCGCCGGCTGCGCGGCTAAACATCGATGCCCATCAGCAACACGTCGTCCTCACAACTGCCCGACGAGCAGTAATCGTTCACCGTGCCGCGCACCGCTTCGTCGAGCGGAAACTTCTTCCAGAAGCCGAGCACATCCAGCAGTCCGCCGACTCCGCCCTCGCGGCTATCAGTGGTATCGATCAGCCCATCGGAATACAGAAACAGCCGGTCGCCTTTACTCATGGACATGTCACGGCAATCGAAAACCGCATCATGAAAGGCGCCGATCACGTCGCCTTCGCCCCAGATAATTTCTGGCTGGGTCGCGTCCTGGCGAAGCAGAATGGCCGGCGGATGCGCCGCATTGACCAGTTGCACCTGTCCCGAAACCCGATTCAGCCGGGCATAAATCATGGTGAAGAAAACACCCTGCGGGAGAATGCGCCGCAGCGCGCTGTTGACCAGGTGCAGAACCTCGCGCGGCGAGTTCACCGCGTTGCAGTATTCGGACAGCAGCGTCTTCAGCGCCGCGGTCCAGAACGACGCGCCCAGATCATGTCCGCTGGCGTCGGCGACCACATAGTCGATCACCTCGCCGGAGACGGGAATCACATCGTAGAAGTCGCCGCCTGCCTTCAACACCTGGGTGAACGACACGCGAAAATGCCCTTCCGGAATGTCTTCCGGCCGCGGCATGAAGGCCTCTTGTGCGGCCGCCAGCTTCTGAATTCTCTGCGCCTGCAGCTCAGCCAGCGATTCGTAGGCGCGTTTCAAACGGATGTGCGTGCGCACCCGCGCAATCACTTCGCGAACCGCCAACGGCTTGGTGATGTAGTCCACAGCTCCGGCATCGAAGCCCGCGACTTTGATCGCCAGCTCTTCATGGCCAGAGATAAAGATCACCGGCACCTGGCCCAAGCCGGGTTCGTTTTGCAGGTTGCGGCAAATCTCGATACCGCTGGCGTCCGGAAGTGAGACATCCAGCAAAATCAAGTCGGGATGATGTTCGCGAATTTCCCGCAATGCGCCTTGCCCATCGTGGGCGATGCAGGCACGGAATCCGATCTGCGCCAGTGCCCCTTCGATGATCTGGCTGGTCACTCGATCGTCGTCGGCCACCAGCACCAGCGGCCTGCGGTCCTGCCGCGCGGCGAGGGACTGCAACAGCGGAGGAGGCACGGGATCGGGGTTGGCGGCGGTTCTTCCAGAAGTTGCGGCTTGCGCTACATCGGTCACTATGGGCCCCGGAGGTCTGCTGATCTCTGCGCGCAATTCGCGCACAGGGATTGCATCGGCAGCGGCGGGAGGTGACTTGAGATCCGGGCTATATCGGTTGGTTATTTCGGCGTAGAGACTTGTACCCCAGGTTAGCGTCGCGAACCTGGGGTACCCGTGAATAATCGTTTTGGGAGGTTACTGCAGCAACCCAAACACCGCGACTCCGGTTTGCGTTCCCACAAACACCTTGCCATTGGCTACTACCGGCGTGATGAATTTATTGCCGGGGCCGAACTGATCGCGGGTTCCGGCCTGATTGCTGTTGTACAGCTCGTGCGACAGGTTGGTCGCATCGTAGGCATACAACACCGCCGGATTGCTGTTCGCGATGGCCCACACAATCGCATTCGACGTTTGATTGGCGGAAACCGTCGGTGTCGTTCCCGGATAGATGTAGCTCTCCGGGGTCTGCGAAGTTGGGCTGGTCGATAGCTTGGCGTTGGAGAAGGTAAACGCCTTCAACGTATCGCTCTGATCGCCGTAGTAGACCACGCCGTTAAAGTATGCGGGACTCGACCACATGCCGCCCGGCAGCGCGCCGTCGATCTCCTGATAAATGGCGCTGTCATTGTCGGGATTGAATTTGCCCATATTGTCGCGGTTAACGATGTAGATGTTGCTGTCCTTGCCGGCGCCAACCGCGAGATGATGCACGCCGCCGTTGTTGTCCTTGATGTCAGGCAGCACGATCGCCCCGCCGGAGCCGAGGTCTTCATCGTTGTCCGACTCCTGCACCGTGTTGTACATGGTGAAGTAGTCCACCACGGTCAGAGTGCCGGTGGAGTTCGATAGCTTCATGAAGGCGTTGCCGTAATCGCCTTGGCTGGGAAAGCCTTGCGAGTTCAGGGTCGTGTCAAAGACACCATTGGCATCGAGGAAGTAGATGTTGCCCGATGAGTCCGCGGACAAGCCTTCGCCCGCCATCCAGATGGCTCCTTCGTCACCGTTGGGAGTAACGTCGATGACGGTGGATTGCTGCAGGGTG